>ENA-OQBU01000053-OQBU01000053.1-human-gut-metagenome-genome-assembly--contig:-NODE-53-length-36968-cov-4.672159_pt1 | contig 36968 bp, 38 predicted proteins | sample MGYA00242492_ERZ504566 | MGnify/ENA primary metagenome ERZ504566 (study PRJEB26092, sample SAMD00036261) | human gut metagenome | host: Homo sapiens | study: EMG produced TPA metagenomics assembly of...
CATTGATTTTCGCTCGAACGCCTAATGTGAGCGATGAGATATCGGGCGATGGCGGCATCGTTTGACCCAAACTCGCTGTTTGATGATGGAGCTAATGCGATTGAGCACATCGAAGTCATTGATATTCACGTGATCCCTCTTTCCGCTCTCCTCGAAATCATGGTTCATTTATTGAATCAAACAGCTTTGGTCGTTCTCCTATGATTCAAATCAGTTGACGTCATCTTAATCATAATTCCGCCACACGTATCCACCGTGTTTTGAGTGATGGAAAGGGGATTCATGGGCAACGTGAACAACATGCCGTTTCTCTGGGGTTCCGCCACGGCGTCTTATCAGTGCGAGGGTGCCTGGAACGAAGACGGCAAAGGCCTTGGTGAGTGGGATTTCTTTAGCCACACAAGCAATAAGAACATCAACCATGTTGACGGTGATGTATCTTGCGACTTCTACCATCGCTATGAAGAAGATATCCGCATGATGAAAGAAGGCGGACAAAACACCTATCGCTTCTCTCTTTCATGGAGTCGAATCATCCCCACGGGTATCGGCGAAGTGAATGAAGAGGGTATCGATTTTTATAATCGGGTCATTGATTGCTGCCTCGAAAATGGCATAGAGCCCAACGTTACGCTGTTCCATTACGATCTGCCATTCACGCTTGCTTGCAAAGGCGGATGGCTGAACAACGACATGGCAGAGTGGTTCTGCAAATACGCCAAGATTTGCTTTGAGCGCTTTGGAGACCGCGTCAAAATCTGGGCTACCGTTAACGAGCCGCATTTCTACAGCTACTGCGTAAACATGTTGGGCAACTATCCCCCCAATCGATCGCTCGATGTTCAGTCGTACATGCAGTTTCAGTACAACCTGATGCGCGCAAGCGCACTCGCAGTCCGAGCATATCGTCAAATGGGCTACGACGGCATCATCGGCGCCGTCCACGATGGCGGCGTTGTCGAACTCGACCCGGCAACCGAGCACCCTGATGACGTATTTCGATACGCAGACTTTTTCGCCAATCGCATGATTCTGGCACCAGCGCTTCAGGGTCAACTGCCGCCAGAAATGGACGAAATCCTTGAAAAACTTGGCGTCTCGCTCTATCGATCCCCAAATGACGTAAAAGAATTCAGAGACGGTAAAGTCGATTTTATTGGACTCAACGTGTATTGCCGAGAGTATGTAACCGACTGGCACGGTGGAGAGCTTGCCGTTTCGGCGAACAATAAGGGCAGTTCGAGCAAAAGGGTCGAAGGAAAATGCATTGCGCCCTTGTTTGAAAGCGCCCGCGACAGCAATGTTCCCCGCAATAAATGGGGCCGCGAAATACTCCCAAGTTGCATGTATTCAACCATCATGGATGTCCACGAGCGCTATGACGCGCCCCGCATCTTTATTACGGAAAACGGACATGGCGCCTATGAGCAACCAGACACAGACGGAATGATCCACGATGATGACCGCATCGAGCTTCTGGGCCAGTTCATCGAGCACATGATGAGGGCTAAGCGCGACGGCGCGCGCGTGAGGGTTACTACCTCTGGTCGACGATGGATCTGTATAGCTGGATCAACGGCTACGAAAAACGATACGGACTTGTCCATATCGACTTCGAGAACAATCTGGAGCGCACCCCCAAAAAGAGCTGGTATTGGTACCGAGACCTTATCTCGAAGTATCAAGAGCAGGAAGGTTAGGAGAAAGAGATGAAATATCAGGCAATGTCCGAAATAGTCCTAAAGGCTGTTGGCGGCAAAGAGAACATTACATCGGTAACTCATTGTGCGACACGCCTTCGCATCGACGCACGAGACACCTCGATCATCGATCTCCAGCTCGCCAAATCGGCCGATCAGCGCTCGGGGCAGTAGTCAGCGGTGGCCAGCTTCAGGTGATCATCGGCCCCAACGTCACCGAGGCTTACAACGACTTCCTCGACTTCGCGGGAATCGAAGTCGGCGGTGGCACGGTTGCCGACGATGCCCAAACCGCCAAAGACCTTGCAGAAGGCATTAAAAGCGGTAACACCGCCATGGGCTTGATTGAGAAATTCGGGAACGTCTCTGCACAGGTATTCATGCCCATCGTCCCGGCGCTCATCGTTGGCGGACTCATTCTTTCGATCAAGAATCTCCTGGTCAATTATTGCGGATTAAGCACCGATAGCGGAACCGCCCAGGTCCTGTTGGCGATCTTTAGCGCTTCGTTTAGCTTCTTGCCCGTTTATCTTGGTTATCAGCTCGCAGCCGTCATGAAGATGCAGCCCATCATGGGCGCATTGCTGGGCGCGATCATGATCAGCTCGTCCATTAGCGGTGCCGAGGGTCTCGACTTCTTGGTATCCCCATCCCCGACGAACGACTATTCGAGTACGGTAGTGCCCATCGTACTGGGCGTTGTGTTCATGTACTTTGTCGACCGCAGCCTTCAGAAGATCATTCCCGACGTTACCAAACTGTTCTTGAAGCCGCTGCTCACCATGATCATCGTCGTGCCCGTCGAGCTGATTATCCTTGGCCCCGCCGGCAGCATGATGGGCTACGCGCTGAGTGATGCCGTCACGTGGCTTATGGACAACGTGGCATTTATCGCTACTCCGATCCTGGCAGCCCTTAACCCCTATTTCGTCATGCTCGGTCTCGATAAGGCTTACATCGCAATCGAAGTTACGAGCCTGGCGCAGCTCGGTTGGGCACCCATTATCTTTGGATTCATCTCGAACCTCTGCATTGGCGGCACGAGCCTCGCCCTGGCAACTGCCATGAAGGGAAACAAGGAGAAGAAGGGTATGGTCACCACGGTTGCCGTTACCGCACTCTGTGGCGTAACCGAGCCCGCGTTCTACGGTTGCCTCATCGAGCGTCCCCGCCTGCTTGTCGGCACGGCAATCGGCGCGCTCTGCGCTGGACTCCCTGCAGGCATCTTTGTTCTGAAGAGTATGTTGCGGGAGCATACCCCGGCCTTCTTTCGGCACTCATCTTTATCGCTCCCGATGGGTCCATGGGCAACTTCGTGCTGGCATGCGTTGTCGCCATCATCGCCATCGTCGTCTCTTTCATCGCTGCACGCGTAATCATCAAGAAGAACCCCAGCTATATTGAGTAGATGCCCGCTGTTTGCATTGGGGACATCCTCGGCAGACCATTAGCAAGAACCCAAGAAGTCCCTTAGGAGCTCGATTAATCCATTCGGATTCCTGAGGCACAAACGACCCCGATTCCACAATGAAATCGGGGTCGTTGTTTCTAAAGCCGTCGATAGACAATCGGTGTTTACCTTAGCTCCCTATCCAAGTTAATTATCCACGCTCGTTCTCCGGTCGGGAGATTTTCTTCGCTCGCGTGTCCAGAAATCCACGCTCGAGCAGGACATCCAGGTCCGCGCCCGCCCTTGTCTCGATCTGTAACAGCAAGAGGCCTATTCCGCTTCTACATGTTACAGATCAAGATATTCCTAAAACACCCTAAGTTTCATCTCAATCTGTAACAGTTAGATGCCAAATATCGGTCTTGGTGTTACAGATTTAGACAAACTGGAGGACGAGACAAACCAAAAACGGGATGGGCGCTAACCCGATGGCGCACCACCTAAATAGAAACGGGCCCTGTCCCATATAGAGACAGAGCCCGAAACTCTCATGGAGCCAGTGACAGGAATCGAACCTGCAACCCACTGATTACAAATCAGTTGCGCTACCGTTGCGCCACACTGGCACACTTGGCGCTTTCACGCGAAGCGAGTTAAGAATAAAGGAATTGCGGACGGGGCGCAACAGGCCGCACGGCGTATACAAATATGCAAAATCCAGCAACAACGCGTACCAGGCCCGTTCATTTCTGTCAGTGCGCCCTCAATCTTAAAACCATTCGCCAGAACGAATAGTTTTAATTACAATTGCTATATATAAAACTATTCGTTCTGGCGAAGGGTTTCGCGATGCTTACTACCAAAGAAGCCGCCGAGCTGCTCGGCATCACTCCGCGCAGGGTGCAGGAGCTCATAAAAAACGGAGCACTTGAGGCCCGCAAGGCTTCTGGTGTATGGCTCATCGACAAAGACAGCGTCGACACGCGACTCCGCTCTGTGACCAAAACGGGGGGACGTCCCCGCCGCGGCCACGGTAAGAGCGAGATCGCGTTCACCCTCATGAACCGCACGTACGAAGTCGCTCAGCTGGTCTACAGTACATCGCGAAAAGACTTTACCCACATCGGTGCCGACATCGATTACGCCCACGCCCCTATTGGAGTATTTTGGCCCTAATAGCCCCATATCGCTAGACTCCTTCCGCATCTGGTGGCGCGGCCGCGGTATCCCGCTCGCACGCATTGGGCTAGCTCCCTGCTTGCAGAAGCCGCAGTCGATGTTCCCGATGAACTCGTCCAGCGAAATCTCGGCCTCTCCTTATCCGACCAGTATTGGATTAGGCCCCAAGGTTCCGGTCTCACCTGGGAGGATATCAACTTCTTCAATACGCCTTTGATGACGTCTCGCTGTCCATTGCACCCTTTGCCCCAGAGGGAAAAGCGGCTGCCGCAAAGCCCGATAACACCTCGGACGGCAATCTTCAAAAGTACTGGACGTGCGAGGGCGAACGTCGAATTCTGCATAAGGCAGGAGCGCACCTGGACCAGGAACCTTATAACGAGCTGGTGGCGACCGCGCTCCACCGTCGCATCCTAAACGCCTGCGATTATGTGCCTTACTCGCTCGAGGGCACGGGCACTTCCGCCCTGAGCACATGCGATGTCTTCTTAACTGATGAAGAAGAGTATGTCCCTGCGTTCTATGTAAACCAGCACGCAAACGCAGATGAACGGCTAACCGACTACGAGCGATATGTAGCAAACTGCGAGGAGCTCGGGGTGACAGGCGTCAAGGATGCCCTTGACCGCATGATCGTATGTGACGACATCATTGCCAACTACGATCGTCATTGGCGCAACTTCGGCCTCGTGCGAAACGTAAACACGCAAGCTTGCAGACCTGCCCCCATCTTCGATTCGGGCTCATCGCTCTGGTGCAACATATCACTAGAGGAGCTTAGGGCGGGAGAGCACAGTTTTACCAGCGCACAATTTCATTCAAGCCCCGCCAAACAAATGTTGCTCGTCGAGGACATGGGCTGGTTTGACTGCGACAAACTCGAAGGCTTCGTTGACGAGGCAATCGAGATTCTTTCCAGAAACGACGCGCTCACGGCAAGGCTGCCATATCTAAAAGAGGCGCTAACGTGGCGCCTCGAAAGAATGATCGACATCGCTGAATGGAGTTAGCGAGGCAGCATTGCCCCGCCAACTTCCCTACCTCCCGCGCAGGGCCTTGAGCTTGGCCAGGGCATCGGGGCTCAGGCGACTGCCCAGAGTCATCTTGATTTGTGGAGCTTCCTCGGCCTCGTGCACGTCGTTGTCGATCTGTTTGATCTCGTCCACCAGCATACGGCTCGAGATGCGCGTAACGCCCTTGCCCATGACGACGGCCTGGATCGTGCCGTCGCTCGACACTACAGAACACGCGCGGCCTTCCTCGCGCGCTCGATGCAGAGCTTCTGCACCACGGTATCGGCCGAAACACCCGTCGGCGAAAACTCAATGCGCACACCGCGGGCCGGTAGGTTGGGGCGCTCGCTGGAGATATTGCCCGCGCCGTCAAATACGATCACGGCCTCGTAGCGGCCCTGGGCAAACGCAGCTACGTCATTAATGAGCGCCGTGCGCGCCATATCGTGAACGTCGCTGGAATACGGATCGTCGGAATGGTCGTACACGAGCTTTTCGTAGCGCGGCGTGCAGTGGATCACGTTGTAACCGTCGACCACCAGCAGCTCGGGCTTGTTGGAGTGCACCGTCGAGACTGGGTCGGCGATAGCTGCGCAAACGCATTGCCGCCCACGCCATAGGTCGCGGCCGAAACAATCGGCTTGGCCGAGCCCTCGCCAAAGCGCTTGGCCTTGGACTTGGCACGGTTCTTTTTGGACATGCGCTACTCCTCCCCCATCAGCTCGCCGGCGTTGCGGCGCAGCCACTCAAAGCACAGCGCCGTGGTCGCCTGGGCAACATTGAGCTCTCGGTCATACCGCGCTGGGGAAGCTTGGTCAAAAAGTCGCATTTCTCGAGCACCAGACGCGAGATGCCGTCGCCCTCGGAGCCCATGACGAGCGCCACGCGCCCCTCGAAAGGAGCATCCCAGCAACTGCCTTCGGCGTGCTCGGAAGCACCGCCCACCCAAAAACCAGCGGCCTTAAAATCGTCGAGCGCACGGGCGATATTGGGAACCTGCGCGATAGGCAGATGCATGACGGCACCGGCTGAGGTCTTATAGCTGCCCACGGTCACGCCGGCGGCACGCTTATTGGCAATGACGACGCCCGCCGCGCCCACAACCTCGGCGGAGCGCACGATGGCGCCAAAGTTGCCGTCGTCAGTCACGTGGTCGAGCACCACGACAAGTGCCGGGCCCTCGCCTGCGCGGTCGAGAATATCGGCGACATCGGCATAGGGGAAGTTGCCAACCTCGAGCGCGATGCCCTGGTGAGCGCCGTGGCTCGACAGTGCGTCGAGCTGCGCGCGCGGCACATACTTAATGCGGACACCCACGGCGTTGAGGTCGTCGACCAGGCGCGACAAGGCGGCATCGCGCTCCCCGCCCTCGGCAATGAGCGCGCACTTGATGGGAAAACCAGTGCGCAGCGCCTCGGCGGCTGCACGACGACCTTCGATAAACTCGCCCTTGGGAGCCTGGACAGCGTCGCGGTTGCGATCGCGCTGCGGACGTGCGGCCTGGGTGCGATCGCGCTGGCCCTTGGGAGCGGCAGCGCGGTCATTGCGGCGAATCGGACGCGAGCCAGAAGCAGCCTGCTTGCCGCCACGAGGCGCACGCTTGCGATTGTCGGCCATAAAGTGACCTCCTAAATACAACTATCAAACGAAACAAAATAAACGACCGCCCATGAATATTAATTCGGGCGGTCGGTACGGGTTTCCAAGTGCCCGAGATTGCCGTGAAAGAGGAGCGACGCGTACTTGAGTACGCGAGCGACGGTTTGAACGGCAAGGTCGGGTGCTTGGGAAACCCGCGGGGATTAGAGAGATTTGATACGAGTGCCGGCGGCGGTATCTTCAATCGTCAGGCCCAGGTCCTTGAGCTGATCACGGATGGCATCTGCCAGATCCCAGTTCTTGGCGGCACGGGCCTCGGCACGAGCCTCGAGAATCTTGGCAGCGGCCTCGTCCACGTCGTCGCCCGTGTAGGCAACCAAACCGGCGGCAACGCCCAGCAGGCCCAGCGGCAACTCGACCTTGGGCTCGGGAAGCTCAACGCCAAACGTATCGAGCAGCTCGGCCAGCGTATCGGCGGCAGCCAGGGCTGCGGCCTTGTCGGCAGCATCGCCCGCCTGCTCCAGATACTGATTGCACTCGGTGACAAAGCCAAAGACAGCACCCATGGCACCGGCGGTGTTAAAGTCGTCGTCCATGCACTCCTTAAAGGCGGCGCGGGTCTCGGCGCTGGCGGAAACGACCTCGGCGGCACCCGCATCGGCATCGGCCGTCGCATGGTTCGCAGCCCAACGAAGGTTCTCGACCGTACCGGCAATACGCGTGAGTGAGTTCTCGGCACCCTCCAGGCGCTCCCAGGAGAAGTCGAGCGGCGAGCGATAGCTCGTCTGCAGCATCAACAGGCGCAGGGCCGCGGCAGAGTGCTGCTCGAGCACCTCGGCCAGCGTAAAGAAGTTTCCGAGCGACTTGGACATCTTCTCGCCGTCAACCAGCAGCATGCCCGTGTGCATCCAGGTGTTGGAGAAGCCCTGGTGCCAGGCGCAGGTGGCCTGGGCGCACTCGTTCTCGTGATGCGGGAAGGCAAGGTCGGAGCCGCCGCCGTGGATGTCAATCGGGGTGCCCAGGTAGCGGTGTACCATGGCGGCGCACTCGGTGTGCCAACCGGGACGGCCCTCGCCCCAGGGGCTCGGCCAGCTGGGCTCGCCGGGCTTGGCGGCCTTCCACAGGGCAAAGTCGAGCGGGTCGTTCTTGTCCTCGTTCTCCTCGATGCGCGCACCCACCATAAGGTCATCGATGTTGCGGCCCGAGACCTGACCATAGTTGGGATCGCTGCGCACGGCAAAGTACACGTCGCCGTTATCGGCGGCGTAAGCGTGGCCCTGCTCGATGAGCGTCTTGATCATGGCGATCATGGGACCGATCTCCTTGGTGGCGCGGGGGCGCACATCGGGATCGAGCACGTTGGCGGCGCGCATGACGCCGATGAACTTGTCGGAGAACTCCGTCGCGACCTCGGCGGCAGTGCGGCCCTGCTCGTTGCCGCGCTTGATGATCTTGTCATCGACATCGGTGAGGTTCTGGGCGAACGTGACCTCGTAGCCGCTCGCGATGAGCCAGCGACGAATCACGTCAAAGCTGATGAACGTGCGGGCATTGCCGATGTGGATGTTGTCGTAGACCGTGGGACCGCACACATACATGCGGACCTTGCCGGACTCGATGGGCTGGAACTCTTCCTTTTTATGGGTAGCGCTGTTGTAGATACGCATTCGTTACTCCTTAACGGTTTTCTGTAGCAGGCAAACGGCCCAGGCGCCGATTCCCTCGCCCTGGCCTTCCCAACCGAGCTTTTCGGTCGTAGTGGCGGCGACGCCCACGTTTTTCGACGTCACGCCCAGGGCATGGGCAAGGTTGCGCGCATGGCATCGCGATGCGGGGTGATCTTAGGCTGCTGGCAGGCAATGGTGCAGTCGGCATCGACAAACTCAAAGCCCAGCTCACGCGCATAGTCCATTACGCGGGCAAGTAGCACCATCGAGTCGGCGCCCTCGTAGGCAGGGTCGGTATCGGGGAATAGCTTGCCGATGTCTCCCCCGCGGCAGGCGCCCAGAATGGCGTCGGCCAAGGCGTGCGCGAGCACATCAGCATCCGAGTGGCCCAGCAGGCCGCGCTCGTAGGGAATGTCGACACCGCCGATGATACATCGACGCCCCTCCACCAGACGGTGAACGTCGTAGCCATGGCCAATGCGCAGGTTACTGAACATGGGGAAGGTCCTCTCCCTCGGCCATGCGGCCAAGCAGAATCGCGGTTACGGGACGCAGGTCCTCGGGCACCGTCACCTTAAGGTTATCGCGTGGGCTCTGGACGCAGCGGACGCGCCCACCCATGCGCTCGACCAGCGACGAATCATCGGTACCGATAAAGCCCTCGGCAATGGCTGCAGCGTGGGCGCGCTTCATAGCATCGACGCTAAAGATCTGCGGCGTCTGCGCTGCCCAGTAGAGCTCACGCGGCGGCGTCTCGACGATATTATCGCCGTCAACGATCTTGAGCGTGTCGATCGCGGGCTGACCGCACACGACACCGTCGAGGGCACGGTCGCTCACGAGCACGTCGATAGCGTGGTCGATGGCCTCGGTCGTAATGAGCGGACGAGCGCCGTCGTGGATGGCGACATATTCGAAACCCGCCGGAACCGCATGCACGCCGGCACGGGTGGAATCCTGACGGGTATCGCCGGCATCGGCAAAGCTGATGGGCGTGTCATAGTCAAACGGGTCGATGGCCAGGCGGCGCATCTCGGCACGGCGCTCGGCAGGGCAAACCACGACGATATGGCCGACCTTATCGCTACGATCGAACGCGCGGATGGACCAGCTCATGAGCGGACGGCCCGCCACATTAACGAGCTGCTTGCCGCCGGGATTTCCAAAGCGCTGGCCGCTGCCGCCGGCAACGACCACGGCGCATACGGGCGCCATTATGCGTTCCCCTGTTTGGTGCCCTTCATGCGGTACAGGGAGTCCGCAAGAATGGCAGGGTTGTTAACGCCAAAGTCGCCCAGGCGCTCCGGATCCTCGCTGATGTCGTCCATGAGCTCCTGCAGCGATCCATACTCGTCGACGATTTTCTCGGCCACGCCGTCGCGCACGACGGACACGCGCGAAAGCGTGCGCAGGCCCAGCGGTGTCATGACGGAGTCCTCGTCCAGGTCGTCGTAACCCAGAACCGCCGCCACATGCTGCGGGTCGGACAAGTCCTTGGGCGTCATACGGCTCAGGTTGGCGCGGATCTTTTCGGCATTGGCCTCGGAAGAATCGCTCGCGTAGTCGCGAATCATCAGGTCGTACTCGGTATCCATGCTGGAGCCGGCGAGCTGCTCGAGCTGCATCTGCACGAGCTTGCCCTGGTTGCCCAACTTGACAATGCAATCCTTAAGCTCAGTCTTTGCCTGCTGCATGATCTCGAAACTCGAGAAAATGCCGGTGATGTCGGCGAGCGTAACGTAGTCGTCGAGCTCGAGGGCCGTCAGGCGCAGCAGGGAGCGATCGAGCGACTGACGGGTAGTCTGGAGCGTGGCGACGAGCTGGTTGACCGAGCTCATGATGGTGGTGACGGGCTGGATCTCGTAGCTCTTGCCGTGGACGTACACGTTGACGACGGCACGACGAGCCGAAACCGAGATCACGATGGCGTCGGTGAGCACCGACATGCGAGCGGCAGTACGGTGACGCATGCCCGTTTCACTCGTGGCGAGCGAGGGATCGGGATTGAGGTGGAAGTTGGCGCGCAGGATCTGGGTGAGGTCGCATCGATGACGATGGCACCGTCCATCTTGGAAAGCTCGAACAGGCGGTTCGAGGTAAACGAAAATGTTGAGCGGGAAGCCGTCGTTACCGGCAGCGAGTACGTTTTCGGTGTCGCCGACGCAAATAAGAGCGCCCAGGTGACCAGCAATGATCATGTCGAGGGCGGTGCGGATCGGCTGGCCGGGGGCAGTCAGGCGAATAGCCTGTTCCATACGCTTTTGCAGCTCGTTCTTATCCAAGGCATCGCTCCCATCGTATACGCTCCATAAACGCTAAATAGTTTCTCACGGTTTGCCCCCGCAGCGCTTGCGAAATCCGATGCTTACAGAATGAGCGAACACCGCTGGGGTAGTCAAAAGAGCCCCAACCCAAATGAGCTGCTTATGTGGTAGCATCGGGATTCACATGAATGAGGGAGTAGTCGCGTGACCGGGTTCGCCTCCGGTGGCGCGGTAAGTCAACACACTGGCCGATGCGGCCTGGCTTGCCTTAATGAACGAGACTCGTGGCTGTGCGCGCAACGCGTACGCCACGGGTCTTTTTTGTTACTCCCCCAAGAGGTACACGCGGGCCCGCCCGCAGAGAGGGAGTCAGACTATGGGACTCGCAGAGCTCGTGCTGCTCGCCGTTGGCCTTTCGATGGACGCCTTTGCCGTATCCATCTGCAAGGGCCTTGGCATGAAGAAGATCGACCTTAAAGTCGCCGCGGTGCTCGGCCTGTTCTTTGGCGGCTTTCAGGCCGGCATGCCCGTAATCGGATGGGCGCTTGGCAGTCAATTCATGGGCATCATCGGACCCATCGACCATTGGATCGCCTTTATCCTTTTGGCCTTTATCGGCGGCAAAATGCTGTGGGAAGCCTTTACCGAGGACGAGAATGAAGGCGACGGCAAGGATGCCGAAAAGATTGACCTGGGCGAGTACCTGATCCTCGCCATCGCCACCTCAATCGCGCCCTAGCCGTAGGCATCTCATTTGCGGCGCTCTCGGTTGACATCGTTCCCGCTGTATCGCTTATCGGCGTCACAACGTTTATCTTCTCCATCGCCGGCGTAGCGATCGGCCACACCTTTGGCGCGCGCTACGAAAAACCTGCCACCATCGTGGGCGGCATCGTGCTCATCCTCATCGGGCTTAAGATCTTGCTTGAGCATCTGGGGATTTTGGCGCTGTAACGCCAAACGCAATCGCTCAAAACTCAACGCCAGTAGCATCACGAATAGTCCCCGCCCAACCGGGGTTCTCCCCTCCGCAGGCGTTCGAACCCGCCCCCATCCCGGATTCCCCACGCAGCGGCCGCGTTCACCGCCGACACGGGGACCCCTAGCTCCCCCGCGACGCGGCAGACCCTCGGCTGCCCCTCGTAAAGGATGCAGAAGACGCGCTCGAGGTCCGACGGTTCGACCAGGCTGCACCGGCAGTCCGCGTACAGCGCGCAGCCCCTCCCGCGCGGGTCGCCGCCCGAGCCCTCATCCGGCTCGTGATGGCGCACCTCGACCCAAAGGCCCTCCGACACGTCATCGAACCCGAAATCGAGCTCCGCCTGGACGCTCTCGCCGAACGCATCGCCCAGGACGAGCTCCGGCACCTTCGTCATACGGCCGTCCAGCCACTCAATCTCTATCATCGTACGCATGGTGCAAGCCTCTTCCGGCACGGGATTGTCAGCTCAAACCGACCCTTACCCATACGGACGAACATAGCTCGCCAGGGGAAGCCCCTGAAGGCCGTGCGCCACAACATGAGGCCGAATCCGCCCCCGGCTGGACAGGCCAACAACGAAGGAGCACACGGAACCGGCGCGGCGTTACAACCGTCCCGGCAAGCGTGTCACTTGGTCAAGTCATGATGCCGACAAACCCGGAAATGCTCCAACGGAGCGCCGAACGAGCGTAACAATATAAAGCCGTGCAACACGCGTTGGACGACCAGAACATCCCAAACAAAGGCCTGTCGGTCCCACCTTCAAGCCCAATAGCAAAATGTGCATCAGCGGAATTGCAGCGATACAAGTCTCAACCATCACACCGCAGCGCGCCTAGTCCCACTCATCCTACTGCAAATGTCCCAGAACGAGAAAACGACCAGCTTAACATGCCAACCTTTATATCCGCACGCGCGTAATTCAACTCATAAGGACCGGTTATCCCTTACCTGTGACACAATCTCAAACGCACAGAACAGAATCATCAGTCCAATCATCGCATAAGAGGCAGCCGAACCTTCAAACACTATTCCACAAAGAACAATCTCCGCGCCGCCAATAAGAACTGTTATCAGGCGCTCTGCCTTTTTGCTCTCGCCGCTCGCATAAAAAGGCGGCAAAGCGCACAAGATCACATATAGCCCGGGAAGGGAATACAGGATCGATAGTCCAAGCCCCCCATCAACCGCAGTGTTTTGCGTAAGAATCAACTGAACCCAAACGGCAATTATCACTGAGCAGGTTGTCGATAAAAAGAAGGCTAGAAATATAGCACGCAAGAAAGTCCCGTCGCATTCGAACAGAGAAATCCGCGAACTCTCTTCGCCGCGTGGAAACAATAAGGTACACAGAAATTGCAATTAGAACCAATCAGAGAAAACAGCGGAACAACCAGCAATTCAAGCTTATTACCCCATCGATCAACCACACCCCCACTCCAATGAGCGGGAATTGTATCAGGGAGGGCTGACCAAGCCGCCCATAGAATCAGAAATGGAAGAATAGAGAGGATGAAAGATGATAACACTGCAGTAATTTTTTCGAGGCTCTCATCGATTCCGCATCTCCTTGTGCGCTCACATTCCACTCCGTCTTAAATCAAGTAAAAATAATAGCTTGAATGCAAATTTGTTTCAATTATTGGTTGATCTCATTTCCATTCTTAATAATTGTTATCTTGATTTTATATCGATTATTCGATATATAGTAATATAAATTGTGTTCAAGGAGGGCACCATGATCCGTATTCGCTCCATAGAGCTCTCAAATGTGAAAAACGTTGCTAACGGCACGATCGGCTTCAAGGACAGCCCCTTCGGTTCCAGCGTGATGGGAATATACGGTCAGAACGGATCGGGCAAGACCGCCGTCGTCGAATCCCTCGCGCGAGTCCAGGATTTGATGTGCGGCTTTCCGCTCGACCGTGAAAGCGTCGATCTGATCGGCCCCTCTGCCGAGTGCGCCAAAATCAGCATCGAGGTCGAGGTGACGGAGGGTTCCCCTTCCTCGCTCGGCTTCGTAGGCGGGCTCGGCGGCACCGTAGCGGCCGGGAAGCCCTTCACAGTTTGCTACTCGTTCTCCTTCGACAGGCTCGACGACAGACCGCGCCTCCTCTCCGAGGACCTCTCCGTCCGCGCCGAGGGGCTCGTCAAGAGAAGGCTCGCCGCCTACGATGCGGCCGATACCGAGGACAGCCAGAACCTGAAGCCCGTCAACAGGTGGCGGGCACTCAGAAATCTCGCCGGAAGGGAGGCCGACCTCGACCTCACCGTCGCACGGCGCTCCCCCGACCTGCAGGGCTCCTCGAAGCTGTTCTCGAACGCCATGGTCGCCTTCGCGGTCGCCGCGAGAAAGTCCTATCTCGAGCGCTCGGAAATAACTCCCTATCCGAGGCGGCGAGGACGGCGTACGAGAGCGTATTGGTTCCACTCATGGACTCCACGACGCTCCTGAACAGGTTCGCCGACGATAAGATGAGGGTCTGTGACACGCGCCGAAGCGCGGCGCTGGCGTTCAACATCTTCCTCCTCGCCTCCCCGGGCAGCAGCACAGGCGGATGGTCACCCGAGGAGGCCGGAAAGGCCCCTGTCATCCGCGACGTGTCACTCCCTATCGATCAGACAACGGTCCTCCCCTCAGAAGTCTGCGACTCGGTCCGCAAGACCGTCGAGACCATCAACTGCGCGCTTGGGGCAATCGTTCCGGGACTCAGCATCCAAGTGAACACCCTCCACGGCGAAACGATGGAAGACGGCACACCGGGCGAGCGCGTCGAGCTCCTATCATGCCGGCAGGGGGTACGCGTCCCCTTCAGAACAGAATCGGAAGGAATCAAGAAGATCGCATCGATGCTCGGCTGGCTGATAAACGTCTTCAATGACGACAGCGCCTGTCTCGTCGTTGACGAGATCGACTCCGGAGTGTTCGAGTTCCTGCTCGGCGAGCTCCTCGAAGTCGTGACCGAGCAGGGCAAGGGCCAGCTCATCTTCACCGCTCACAACCTGCGAGCGCTTGAATGTCTCCCGGTCGGATGCCTCGTCTTCTCGACCTCCAACCCCAACAACCGCTACATCGGGTTCCGGGGCATGGCACCCTCGAACAACCTCAGGAACCAATACCTGAGAGCCATCAACCTCGGGGGGCAGAAGGAACAGCTGTACGAGCCGACCAGAACCTCCGCGATAGGCTCCGCCCTCCTTGAGGCTGGAAGCCCCCAGGCCCTCGACTTCGACTCCCTTCTGTCCTCCATGGGAGGCGAGTGACCATGGCAAGGGAGAAGCGGGTCGTCCTGATTCTCGTGGAGGGGCCGAGCGATGAAAACGCGCTCCTCGAGCCCATGCAGGCCGCGCTCAACTTCGCCGCAAACGGTGCACCGCCCGAGGCGAGGGCGCTCGCCTTCCACTGCGACGTTACCACGGTGCGACCCTTCTCATGGGAGGCCTCCTTCGCCGTCAAGGACAGGGTGCGCGACACCGTGCGCCAGTTCGTCGTCGACCGCATCGCGTCGCGGCACGAGTACGAATGGACCGACCTCGACCGGATCATCCACATCGTCGACCTGGACGGCGCCTTCATACCGAACGAGTGCATCGTCGAGGGGGACTGCGATGGATTCGTCTATGGCCGCGACTCTATCACCGCCCGGGACACCGCTAGGGTGGTAGACAGAAACGAGAGAAAGTCTGCCGCGCTGCTTGAGCTCGCGGGCACGCGCGAGCTCAAGCACAGAAAACACGCAGTCCCCTACAGAGTCTACTTCATGTCCCGCAACCTCGAGCATGCGCTCTACGGCTCCGTACGCGAATTCAGCGATGACGAGAAGAGGCAGCTTTCCGCAGCCTTCGGCAAGAAATCACCGGAACCGACCCCGAGGGTTTCATCAATCGCTCCGAAGCGGGGACGTAAAGTCCGGGCGATACCGTGGAGGAGACATGGCGCTACGCCCGGGAAGGCACTAATTCCCTCCACCGGGGCTCAAGCCTTCACCTCTTCTTCTCTGACTCTGAACCGGAATCTCCGCCCCGGCCATCCGCTCCCTAGGATCCGAAAGCCCGAATGTCGTGCTGGCGCTTGTGCGAGACGATCAACTTTCGGCAGTCGCTGCTCCCCGTTTTGATCGCATGGCTCTTCCCCGTCGCCCTCCAGCGCCGGGGGTTCCCCTCCATCGCGAAGAGGTAATCCCCGTCCGGCCTTGCCGTCTCTGTAACGCCGAGCCTCCCGACGCGCCTCAAGGAAGGCGGGGTCGTCCCGGGAGAGTGGACAAAACTATAGAGACACGTTCCAAATTGACTAAAGGGTGATATGGGTTAGACGCCAGGCAATTTCCCATTTCTTAAAAGAAGAGAGGGGGCACCTGTCGCAAAGACCGGGTGTCCCCTCTCGTAATGTCATTTGCAATCCGCTAGCACGTGGCTCGGACCGCTGCCGGCGTGACCTTTACGCGGCAAGGCGCTTGAGGACGTCGATGAGCAGCTCGTAGAAGCGCTCGGCAGAAGCGAGCTCCATGCTCTCGTCCGGGGTGTGGACATCGGAGAGCGTCGGGCCCACGGCGATGGCGTCCAGACCGTGCAGGGCCTCGGCAAACAGGCCGCACTCAAGGCCGGCGTGAATGGACTCGATGCGCAGCTCGGAGCCAAAGAGCTCACGATAGCTCTCGACAAAGACGTCGCGGACCGGCGAATGCTCGGCATAGCTCCAGCCGGGATACTCGAACTCAAACTTGGCGTCGAAGCCCAGGACATCGGCCAGCGTCTGCAGGCGGTCCTTGAACTCGTCCTGCAGCGAGGTGATCGAGGAGCGCGGGGACAGCATGATCTTGACCTCGTCGTCAGAAGTGGCAACCACACCGATGTTGGAGGAAACCTCGACGGAGCCGTCGGTGGCGACGTTGCGGCGAATCACGCCGTTAGGGGCAAGACGCAGGGCGCGGATGAGGGCAAGCGCGGACTTCTGGTCCATGGCCTCGACCTCAGCGTTATCGGCAATCTCGACGGTGCAGGTAAAGCCGGGGTCGAAGACCTCGAGCTCGGCAGTGACGTCGGCGATGATGCCCTTTGCGATCTGGGCCGCGGCCTCGGCGGCAGCGTGGTCGCGTAGACCAGAACAGCCTTGCACTCACGGTTGATGGCGTTGTCCTTGGTGCCGCCGTTAAAGCTAACGATGGCGGGCTCGCCGGCAACCATCAGGCGGTCGATGATGCGGGCCATGATGAGGTTGCCGTTGCCGCGCTCTAGGTTGATATCGTTGCCGGAATGACCACCCAGTAGGCCGGAGATGTCGAGCGTGAGGGTGCTGCCGGTCTTGTGCTCGCGCACGATGGGGCAGGCGTAGGTAACAACGACGCCGCCGGCGCAGCTGACGGTGGCAACGCCCTCTTCCTCGGAGTCAAGGTTAATCATGGTGCGGGCGCTAATCTGGGACTTGTCGAGCGTCTCGGCACCGACCAGGCCAGTCTCCTCGTCGGTGGTGAATACGCACTCGAGGGCGGGGTGAACGATCGAATCGTCATCGAGAACAGTGAGCATCAGAGCGACAGCAATGCCGTTGTCGGCACCCAGGGTGGTGCCGTTAGCGGTGAGGACGCCGTCCTTGACGACCAGGTCGATACCGTCGGTCGTAAAGTCGTGCTCAACGGAGCCCAACTTGTCGCACACCATATCGATGTGGCCCTGCAGCATCACGGCCGGAGCATTCTCGGCGCCGGCAGAAGCGGGCTTGCGAATGATGACGTTGTAGACCTCGTCCTGGTACACATCGAGGCCGCGCTCCTTGGCAAACGCAACCAGGAAATCGCTGATGCCCTTCTCGTTGCCAGACCCACGGGGGATCGCGCTGACCTCCTCAAAGAAATGGAACAGCTGGGCGGGCTCGTAGCCGGTAATCTTGTAATCCATGGTGCCTCCTTGGCGCAACTGGTTAGACAGTAAGACATGCGCCTTGTATATTCCCAGACTTTGCGTGCATAAACCAGTCGAAAACGCCGAGCGCCCTCGCATCATCGGCTAACGGCGGGGAAACGCTACTTTATTAAGATAAAGCAGGTTAGACGGGCCGCACCGAAGGGGCGTTGGACCCTTCAACCAACCTCAAAGCTTGATCAACGTTTATGCATACGCCATTGGTATGTTTAATGAGGTTTTTGTCCTCCGTCACGACGTAATCGGCATCAATGCGATTAGCGACGCCCAGTATCAGGTCGTCCTCAAAGTCGTTGTGATGATACTTGAACACAAAGGAGTCGAAGACCTCATCTGCACCGACCGGGGCGATGAGGCTAGCTCGCGCATCTGTCGAACGCATGCCCAGGCCGTTTCGTCTGCCGCCGCAATGGCGTTATCGCTCAGTGAGCCAGTCTTTCTTCGGCACTCCTGCTTGATTGCCGCCGAGACAAGATATGAAACGTCTTTGACCGAAAGCGACGAGGCAAACAGGGCAATCCGCTCCGAGGCGTCGCAATCTCGATCAGATGGGCGACATTTGCCGTACGGTCGGACCTGCCAGAAAAATAATCCATCCATACGTTGGTATCGATTAACAGCTTGAGGACGCCTTCTGTGCTCATAGTTCCACCCACTCGGGATAGCGCTCCGCCATGGCCTCCTCATAGAGGTCGTCATAGTCTCCCGAGAACTCAGGGATGGGGATGCCGTATTTGAGGCACGAATCGCGAACGATATGGCTGCCTTGCGCGGCCCTTGACTCCATGCGCCGGGGCTCCACTCCGTCAGAAACTGGAGCCGCCGCGTCTCCCTTCGAGGGCATATGTCCGTTAACGACCAGATACTCCCAAAGTGTCCGAACGGCTTGCGACGGCGTCATGCCAATCTGTGCCAAAACGGCGTCCCCGGCATCCTTGAGTTGGCGATCCATGCGCACGTTCATCTGAACCGGCCGTGAGTCTAGTATCGACATAGACATGTTGGCTCCTTTTGCTATACGCTTTCCTTTACTTAGTATAGCATTTAGGATGAATGCCGCCTTTACCAGAAAGGGGACGTCCCAGCTGGAACATCCCCTTCATTCAGACTATTTCACACTTTACAGCGCGCCAGAGCCGGCTTGCATCATGCCGCCGGGGCCCGAGGTCACGCCGCCGCTTACGGGCGTGGCGTTGCCGGTGTGCGGCGCCGCCGGAGCGGTATCGCCGCCGAGCGCGCCGACCGGACGCGGTGCCGGAATCTCGCCCGTGCCGTGGCTAAAGACAAACTTGCCGTCGGCCACATCGCACAGGACGGTATCGCCCTCGCCCCACTCGCCGGCCAGCAGCTCCTCGGACAGCGGGTCCTCAATGAGCTTTGGATGGCGCGGCGCAGCGGACGCGCGCCATTGGTGAGGTCGGTGCCCTCGGCCACAATCTTGTCGTAGGCCGCATCGGTGAGCTTGATGTTCATGCCGTTGGCAATCAGGCGTTGACGCAAGTCGTCCACCAGCAGGTGCGCGATCTTGGTCAGATTCTCGCCCGAAAGCTTCTGGAACACCACGATGTCGTCGATACGGTTGAGCAGCTCGGGGCGGAACAGGCGCTTGAGTTCGCCCATCGCACGGCCCTTAATCTCGCTCGAGGTAAGGCCGTGCTCGCCGGTGGTGCCAAAGCCAACGCTCGCATCCTGCGCAATCTCGCGGGCGCCCACGTTGGACGTCATGATGATCACGGTATTGCGGAAGTCGACCGTCTTGCCTTGGCTATCGGTCAGGCGGCCCTCCTCCAGCACCTGCAGCAGAATGTTGAAGATATCGGGGTGCGCCTTCTCGATCTCGTCAAACAGCACAACCGAGTACGGATGACGGCGCACGGCCTTGGTGAGCTGACCGCCCTCGTCATGACCGACGTAGCCCGGGGGGCTACCGATAAGCTTGGAGACCTCGAACTCGCTGCCAAACTCCGACATGTCGAAGCTGATGAGCGCGTCCTTGCTGCCAAAGAGATACTCGGCAAGCGTCTTGGCGAGCTCGGTCTTGCCCGTGCCGGTGGGACCCAGGAAGATAAAGCTGCCGCCGGGGCGACGCGGGTCCTTGAGCGGCGAGCGACTGCGGCGCACGGCCTTGGCAACGGCCTCGACTGCCTCGTCCTGGCCGATAATGCGGGTCTTGAGCACGCTTTCGGTCTGCAGCAGGCGACGGCTCTCGCTCTCGGTGAGCGAAGACACCGGCACACCCGAGGTCACGGAGACGATGTCGGCGATCTGGGCGACGTCGATGGTGAGCGGGCTCGCGTCGAGCTCGGCCGTCCAGGCAGCCTTGGCCTCGGCAACCTCAATCTCGGCAGCCTTTTGCTGCTCAGTGATCTCGGCAGCCTTGTTCATGTCGTCGCTCTCGGTGGCCTCCTGTGCGGCAGCCTTGAGCTCTTCGACGCGATGCTCGGCCTCGCGCACCGGCTCGGGCGCGCGGTTAGCGGCGATGCGGGCGCGGGCACCGGCCTCGTCGATAAGGTCGATGGCCTTATCGGGCAGGAAGCGGTCCTGAATGTAGCGGTTGGAGAGGTTCGCGGCGGCCTCGATAGCACCCTGTGTGTAACGCACATGGTGGTGCTCCTCGTAGCGCGGCTTGAGCGCGGTCAGGATCTTGACCGTGTCCTCGACGCTCGGCTCCTCGACATCGATTGTCTGGAAGCGACGCTCAAAGGCCGGATCCTTGGTGAGGTACTTGCGGAACTCCTCGGCCGTGGTGGCGCCGATGATCTGGAAGGCACCGCGTGCGAGAACGGGCTTGAGCATGGAGCTCGCATCGATAGAACCCTCAGCAGAGCCGGCACCGATGATGGTGTGCATCTCGTCGATAAACAAGATAACGTCGTCGGCTTCGGTCGCCTCCTGGATCACGTTCTTGAGACGCTCCTCGAACTCGCCGCGATACTTGGCGCCCGCAACAAGACCCGGCAGGTCGAGTGTCCAGATATTCTGGTTCATGAGGTTCTCGGGCACGTTGCCGGCGGCAATCTGCTGAGCCAGGCCCTCGACGATGGCTGTCTTGCCCACGCCGGGATCACCCAAGATAAGCGGGTTGTTCTTGGTGCGGCGCGAAAGGATCTCCATCATGCGCTGGACTTCCTTTTCGCGACCGATCACGGGATCGAGCTTGCCGTCGCGCGCCTTCTGTGTGAGGTTGGTGGCGAACTGCTTGAGCGTGTCGGTGCCGTCCCCCTTTTGCTGTGAGGCGTCCGAGCCGCTAAAGAACGGCAGGCCCGCACCGGGGCGGCCGGCGCCAGCTCCGGCGAGCGGACGCTTCTTGTCCTGGTCCTTGGCGGTGAGCTTTTCGATGGCCTTTTTGATAGAAGCGGACGAAACACCCAGGCGCATGAGGATGTCCATGGCCATTCCGTTGCCCTCTTCGACGATACCGATGAGCAGGTGCTCGGTCGACACATAGGTCTGGTTGTTCTCGCGCGCCACACGGAAGGAACGCTCCATCACGCTAATGACGAGCGGCGTAAAGGCGAGCTTGGCGGCCTCGGTCTCCTCGCTGGGCTCGGGAACGGTGGTCTGGACCTCCTTGAGGGTGTCCATGATGTCGTCGTAGGAGATATCGAGCGAGCGCAGTGCCTCGGCGGCAATGCCCTCGTCCTCCTTAGCGAGCGCGAGCAGCAGATGCTCGGTACCCACTTTATTTGAGTGTAGATCGAGCGCCTCTTGCTTGGCCATGGACATGACCTTGCGCGCGCGATCGGTAAAACGGTCTAACATGCTAGTTCCTCTTAGACGAGCTAGTTTTTTCAAACGCAAAGCGCCGCCCCGCGGCAGCGCTTTGGTCTCTTTACCCATATGGAGTATATGTTAACCGTTGGGACCTTTTCCGCACGGAGCCATACGACAACGTCTACAAAAAAGGAATCGCTCCGGTCTGTTTGGGGGTCTGGTTCTGAGCGTTGCCTAGCAGGCAGGCTCGACGTCCATGCCCTCGGAAATGTTGGCAACCTCCTCGGCAGCGGGAGCACCCGGCATGTGCACGAGCTCCATGTGCGGCTCGGCAAAGACCGTGCCCATGGGGAAGGCGCGACGGAAGACAAACCGGGCAACCGGACCGGCCACCAGCAGGTTCCAGGGCAGGGCCATGATAAAGTTGCGCGGAATGTTGACGAGCCACATCATCGGCAGCGCCTGCAAATTGGCAAGCGGGCCGCCGGGCATATGGAACAGGCCCTCGCAGGCGCCGTAGAGCGACATGATGATGACCATGGGGACGACCATGCAGGAGCTGACGGCGAGCGTCATAGCGAGCGGCGAGCTCTTGCCCGGAGTAACCAGGAACTTGAAGGCGAAGCCTTTGGCTGGCGGGCTGGCGATAAACCAGTCGCAGCACATGGCAAAGACGTAGGCAACGGGGAAGCCAAGCCATGCAGCGGCAACAACCTCGCCGTTGATGGCCCCATGCTGCAGGGCAACGTTGTAGATGCTCATCCAGAGCACCATACAAAAACACATGATAAAGGTGAACAGCAGGCTCTCTCGTTTGTTGATAGGCATAAAGGGCGAATCCTTTCTGTGTTACGCCGCGGCGCGTGCAAAAAACGGGCAGGCGAGATGGAGTTACTGGGACTTCATCTCGCCCGCCCGCGGTACGTGCGTCTGCGACTACTTATGTGGTGGAACTACCCTAACACGAACAACACGCGCTTCGTAAGCGTTGAGTTTGTGGAGATGCTCGGCGTATTGGTGCAAAGTAACCTGTCCCCCTTGCACCAATTAGCTGGTGTGGCGCCAGCGGGGATCGGTGAGAGTTCTCGCTACGCTCAGGCCGACGGGAAGGAACGCCACGATGAGCACCGCACGCACAAACCAGCCAAGCATATTAACCGTGTCAAACGTGCACATGTAGTACATCGAGCGATACAGATACAGTCCCGGCACCATGATGACAATCGATGGCACCGTGAGGGCGATGCGCGGGTACGTGAGCTTGATTTCGGCCAGGCTCGCAAGCAGTCCCGACACCAGCGCGCCGATAAACGCCGCCGCCTCGGGAGGCATGCCTGCACTCAGGCCCAGAAAGGGAAACAGCGTCGGCGCATCGACGAGCGTAAGGCGCAAGGTATTAGACACGGCACCGATGAGCCCAGCCGCCGCGGCCATCTTTATCGGACTGTTGAACATAACCGAGAAGCCAAATACACCGATAAAGCTCATCAGTATGCGCAAGAGCGTAAGAGCCAACGGTGAGAGGCCGAGCGGGGCGAAGTCATCCGGCGCCAGTCCCACACACTCGGCAACCATCCAGCCTACGAGGGTCGCCATCACAATAATTGACACAGCATACGAAAGACGCTCGATGCCGCTTCGCATATCGAGCTTTGCGATGTCGAGGCCTGCCGTAATGAGGGGAAAGCCGGGGATGACAAAGAGCATGGCGCCGATATAGCCTTCTTGGTGCGACATTGCCCCCCGGAATGACCTGGCCAAGGCCGAGCAACGCCAGTAAATACGAGATACAGGGCAGCGCGACGCCCAATCGTCAACGCGCTAAACTGGCCGAGGCCCTGCTTGAGGATATGAGAACGGGCAAAGTTGCCGACGCCCGCGCCCACGAACGCACATGCCATCTCAATGGGACCGCCACCAAGTAAAAAGACAAAGGCGCCACAGGCGCAGGCCGCCGCAAGGCCCTGTTGCCAAGCGCGTAATCAGGTTTTGAACTCTCAACGGTCTTGAGCATCTCGTGATACTCATGCACGGTAAACCGGCGCCCATAAGTCTCGATTTCCTTTAGGAAGCTCTCCATCATCCAAATGCGATGAGTGTTGACGCCCGTTGTTGGCAGGCTGACGACCTCGTTAAAGCAGTGGCCGCCTTCGATGCAGGTGCACTCAAACGACAGGAGACTTAAGTCAACGTGGATGGTGACACCGAGTACGGCGGCGACGCGGTTCATGGTATCGCGTACACGCCAGGCACCCGTTCCGCTCGCGAGCATAAGCATACCGGTGCGGCAGATGATGGATGATTTGTCGGTAAGTGGCGCATCGACGGCAAGCTCATCGCCCGCGGTCACGATCTGGCGCCAGTCAGTTTTCATATGGAGCGCGCCGGCACGGACACCGTGGTGCATGGGGGCTCTCGAAGGCAGTGAGTCAAGGCGCGAAGGCTGTGGGGGTTCCGTCGATTCATCCTCAACCTCATCAGCCTCTTCATCGACCAGATCAAAGGAATCAAGCGGCGCTGGCTCGCGACGGTCGATCAGCTCCTCGTCCTCATCATCAAAGTAATTGAACTGATCGAGCATGTCCTCTTCGATCGCGCGCTCGCTCGCATCGTCCATACAGACGCTCCCTTCCTGCCGACTAACTCCCATCCTAGGCAGCGACGGCTAAAGGAAACATAAAAGAGACAACTGTCATGTGAGTCATGTACGCAATAGCCGTTAGGTAGTCGTTGGGGACGTTCTTGAATGGCTAGTCGTTTAAGAACGCTCCTATGCCAACCAAGGCAACGCCGCAGGTAGAGGACGGACAGCGAGCGACGTCCAGGGCGAACAAGTTGGCATGAAAAAGGCAAGACATAGACCTTCTGGTCATGCCTTACCTTTTGAATGACAAATTGTCGCCCTGGGCGGCGCGCAGCGTCGAGCCGTTACGCGGTTCGTAGAACCGCGTAACTAGTTAGTACATCTTTGCGCCGGCGGGGATGGAAGCGTCGAGCTGGATCAGGTTGAGACGCTCCTCGCCCTCCTCCTCGTGGATGGCGCTGATGAGCATACCGCAGCTGGGGATGCCCATCATCTTGCGCGGAGGCAGGTTGGTGATGGCGAGCAGGGTCTTGCCGACCAGGTCCTCGGGCTCGTAATAATCGTGAATGCCGGAGAGGATGGTGCGGTCGGTGCCGGTGCGTCATCGAGCGTAAAGTTCAGCAGCTTCTTGGACTTCTTGACGGCCTCGCATGCCTTGACCTTCACGGCGCGGAAGTCGCTCTTGGAGAAGGTATCAAAGTCGACGAACTCCTCAAACAGCGGCTCAACGGCAATCTTGGAATAATCAACCGTGGGCTTAAGCGGCTTGACGAAGGGGCTCGCGGCGTTGCCGGCCTCGGCGGCCTTGGCGGCAGCGGCACCGGACTGGAAACCCTTCTCGGGCTTCATGTGCGGGAACAGCAGCACGTCGCGGATGGAAGCCTGGTTGGTGAGCAGCATGACCACGCGGTCGATACCGATGCCGATGCCGCCCGCGGGAGGCATACCGTACTCGAGGGCACGCACGTAATCCTCATCGTACTCCATGGCCTCATCGTCGCCGCCGGCCTTCTCGGCCATCTGGGCAGCGAAGCGCTCGGCCTGGTCGACCGGGTCGTTGAGCTCGGAGAACGCGTTCGCGTACTCGTGACCGGCGATGACCAGCTCAAAGCGATGGGTCAGGCGCGGATCATGCTCAAAGCGCTTGGCAAGCGGGCTAACCTCGATGGGGTAATCGCACACGAAGGTGGGGTTGACGATGGTGTCCTCGCCCAGCTCGTCATAGATCTCGGCGATAATCTTGCCGGCGGTCCACTCGGGCTTAATCTCCAGGCCCTTCTCGCGCGCGGCGGCAGCAAGCTCCTCGACCGGCGTGTCGATGGTGACCTGCTTGCCGAGCACGTCGGAGACGATGTCGGTCATGGGACGGCTGGCCCACTCACCAGAAAGGTCGATGGTCTGGCCCTGGTACTCGATGACCTCGGGGTTGCCGATGGCCTTGTTAGCCGCCTTAATGACACCCTGGGCGAGCGCCTTCATGCCCTCGAGGTCGGAGAAGGCACGATAGGCCTCCATCGTGGTGAACTCGGGGTTGTGGGTAAGGTCCATGCCCTCGTTACGGAAGATACGGCCGATCTCGAACACGCGCTCAAAACCGCCGACGATGCAGCGCTTGAGGTGCAGCTCGGTGGCAATACGCAGGTAGCACTCCTGATCGAGCGCGTTGAAGTGGGTAATGAACGGCTTGGCCGTGGCACCACCCTGGATGGTCTGCAGGATGGGGGTCTCGACCTCCATGTAGCCGTCGGACTCCATAAAGCGACGGAAGGTGGAGAGAATCTGCGAACGCTTACGGAAGGTCTCGCGAACGTCATCGTTGGCGATCAGGTCGACATAGCGCTGGCGATAGCGGGTCTCCTTGTCGGAAAGACCGTGGAACTTCTCGGGCAGCGGACGAACGGCCTTGGCAAGCAGGGTCGCGCTCTTAGGGGCAACGGAAAGCTGGCCGCGCTGGGTGCGCACAACCACGCCGGTCACGCCCAGGATGTCGCCCAGGTCGAGAGCCTTGAGCGTATTCCAGGCAGCCTCGTCCATGTCGTTGATGCGGCAGAACAGTTGAATCTCGGCAGTCGCATCGCGCACGACGATGAACATGATCTTGCCCTGACCGCGCTTGGCGACCACACGGCCGGCGATCTTCACGACATCCTCGGTGTCCTCACCATCGGCAAGATCGGCGTACTTAGTCTCGATATCGGCGACGTAGTCCTCAAGCTCAGAGTGCTCAGGATAGGGGTTCTGGCCCGCCTCGAACAGGGCGGCGCGCTTGGCCAGGCGGGTGGCGCGCTCGTCGTTGAGCGTCGATGCCTGATCTGCGGCGTTCTGGTTCTCTGCCATAAGTTAGCTCCTCAAACTAAAACGCTCCCCAGGATTCGGTCCCAGGGAGCGAAAACAAACCTTTACGCGGGACCGTGGTCTAGCGTGCAATCTTGGCGATGGTGTAGACGCGAGTCTTGCCGGAAGGCGTAACGACCTCGACGGAGTCGCCCTCGCCGTGACCGATGATGGCGTGACCGACCGGAGACTCGTTGGAAATCTTGTGCTCGAGCGAGTTGGTCTCGGTGGTACCGACGAGCGTGACTTCCATGACCTCGCCGTTGGGATCAATCAGCGAAACGGTGGAACCGATGGAGACGGTCAGATCACCTGTGGTGGCAGCAACCTGAGCGTTGGCGAGGATGGCCTGGATCTCGGCAATACGAGCGGCGTTCTGGGCCTGCTTGTCCTTGGCGGCGTCGTACTCGGAGTTCTCCGAAAGGTCGCCGAACGCGCGGGCTTCCTTGATGTCCTCGACGATCTCCTTGGCGTAATCGCCCTCACGCCAAGCGAGCTCCTCGACGAGCTTCTGGCGGCCCTCAGCGGTCAGTACGATCTGGCTTGCGTCCATACGGATATCTCCCCAACTCTGATCAAACAATCAACTGTCAACAAAACGAAAAAAGACCGGCTAGCCTGCGGGCAAGCCGGTCAGGTGCTCACCCCAAAGGGATGGGACTACTCTGCGTCCGCGTCGCTGTCCTCTGCCTGCTTCTTCTTGGCAGCAGCGAGCTTGGCCTCGAGCTCAGCGATCTCCTTGTCCTCCTCGGACTGCTCGACCACGACCTCCTCGGCCTGCTTGGTCTCGGCCTTATCGTCGCCCTCCATACCCTCGCGGATATTCTTGACGGTAGAGCCGAGGGACTTGCCGAGCTTCGGCAAGTTCTTGGGCCCGAAGATAATCAGGACAACGACGAGAATAATGATGAGCTCAGGAGCCCTCAGTCCAAACATGTAGACCTCCACAATACAGCGAGACAAGCTCGAATGAGTATACCGCGGGTATCGCGGTATCACAACAATAGCTAAAAAAAGGGACCGCAAGAAGCGGTCCCTCCTCATGCTCTGGTCGGGTTGACTGGATTTGAACCAGCGACCCCTGCGTCCCGAACGCAGTGCTCTACCAAACTGAGCCACAACCCGTTAGCTCGACTATAGTAACAAAGATTTCCGTCGTGTGCTAGAGAAATTTTTACTTCTTTGGCACTTCGATGCGAACCGTGTTGGGAATGAGCTCCGTCGCGCAGGACCACCAGCCGTTTTGCAGGGCAGCGTCGGCAAGCCCTTCAGCCGTGGCGACGGTGTCGCAAATGGCAAACGAGCAGCGCCCGATCCGCACACATCTACAGCAACGGTGCCGCCTTGTTTACGCAGCCAATCGAGAACCGTTTGTATCTGAGGCTCCATCTGTGCGGAAATGACACCCAGGTTGTTATGGATGAGCGCATATGCCGTCTCGGCATCACCAGCATGCAAGGCAGAAGCTATCGCGCCGGGCTTGTCTGCAGGCACCGGAGCCTCGTCAAAACGTCGATAGGCTTCAATTGTCGAAACGCTTGCCTCGCGCGGCTTGACCAACACGACGGGCGTTGCGGGCAGCGCGGGATACTCAGTTGCCAGCACGTCTCCCCCACCTACGTAGAACGCAAGGCTCGCGTGCAAAAAGAACGGGACGTCAGCACCAATACCCCGCGCAATGTCGTCGAGCGCGGGGTCGGTGCGATCAATTCCCCAGAGCTCCGCCAAGGCGACAATGACCGCGGCCGCATCCGTCGAGGGGCCGCCCAAGCCGGCGCACAATGGAATGCGCTTCTTAATCGTCACGCAGATGTTTGCCTCGCGACCATAATGCTCGGCCATAGCAACCGCAGCCCGATACGCCGTATTCTTTTGCATGGGAAAATCTGATGCCGGAACCGTCTGGACGGTCAGCGCCTGTGCCGGCGTAACCGTCACGGTATCGGAAAGACCGACAGCTGCCATCAGGGAATCGACCCTGTGGTAGCCGCGGTCATCGCGCTCGGTATGAACCCCCAAGTAGAGGTTAATCTTTGCCGGCGCGGAAAGAGTCAGGGACCGATCGGTCACCGCTAGTGCTCCTCGAGCTGATTGCCGAGCGGGGTAAAGATATGCTCGCCGCTCTCGGGGTCGAACAGCTCGACCTGACCGGTGAGGACATCGATATACTGGTAGGACTGACGCGACTTGCGGCCGCGACGCTCGTCAACCTCGACGATAAAGACGGCGGGGTGGACGCTCTTGATGGTGCCCATGCGCTCGACGACGCGGGTGCGGCCCATGTTGGCCTTCACCTTAACGCGATCGCCCACCATATCGGTCAGCTTCTCGTGGATGTCGTCGACGTGATTGACTTCCATCTCTTCCATGAACAGGGCCTCCAGAAGGTGCAATTCAAAAAGGGGATAATACCCCTAAGATAGACAAAACTCTAATACTATAGCACCCTGTTGCGACCACGCGCAAGTAGCTAATTTGGCTACTTACAGATTGTCGGTATCGAGGACGATGGTGAATGGGCCGTCGTTGACGAGGTCGACTTTCATATCGGCGCCAAAGATGCCGTGCGCCACGTGTTCGACATCTTGGCGAACGAGCGTCAGGAAGTACTCGTAGAGCTCGTTGGCGACATCGGGGCGCCGGCATCCGTAAACGATGGGCGGCGGCCGTGACGGCAATCGGCGAACAGCGTGAACTGCGACACTACGAGAACCTCGCCGTCGACATCGGCAAGTGCCAGGTTGGTCTTGCCGTTCTCGTCCTCGTTAATGCGCAAGCCCCGGAGCTTGCCCCACAGCTTATCGGCCTCGGCGCGCGTGTCGCCGTGGCCCACGCCCAGCAGCACCAGATAGCCGCGCCCAATTTTACCCACGCACTCGCCGTCGACCGTCACGCCGGCGTTGAGTACGAGCTGCACCACCGCACGCACGGCTTACTCCTCGCCCGTCAGTTTGGCGGACAGATGCTCGAGCGCATGGAATCGATGGCTGATGGCGTTCTTCTCGTCCGCCGTCAGCTCGGCCATGGTCTTGCCCGGCGTGTCGACCGGCAGGAACAGTGGGTCGTAGCCAAAGCCATGATCGCCGCGGCCCTCGTGTGCGATAGCGCCCTCGCAGCGCCCTCACCATAGGTGACCAAACCGTCCGTGTCGATGAGCGCGACAACGCTCATAAAGCGCGCGGTGCGATCCTCGTCCGCCACGCCTTCCAGGTTAACGAGGAGCTTGGCGTTGTTGGCGGCATCGTCGCCGTGCACGCCCGCATAGCGTGCGCTGTACACGCCCGGCTCACCGTCCAGGGCATCAACGACCAGGCCCGAATCGTCGGCGATGGCCATAAGCCCCGTCTCCTCTACCGCGGCCTGCGCCTTGATGATGGCGTTCTCCAAAAACGTCGTGCCGTTTTCCTCGGGGTCCTCAAAATCACCCAGCTGACCCAACGCCACAAAGCGAACCTCGGGCATGACCTTGCCCAAAATGGCCTCGATCTCGGTGAGCTTATGGGCATTGCCCGTTGCCACGACGATGGTCGCCGCCGGGTCGAGGGTGTCGATATCGATCTTCTCTAGTGCCATAGCTGGCCTCCTTTGTCTCTATAGCAATGCCGAGTTGAGGACGACGAGGACCTCGGCCTCTCTCCCCTCTCAATCAACGGCAGTCTTATACTTCGGCGTTTTCGCAGATAAAACCTACCAAAATAACCCTGTCCCCTTTTGGCAGGTTAGGCGAGGGCCTGGCGCTGAAGCTCGATGAGCTCGGCAACGCCCTTGTCGCCCAGGTCGAGCAGGGCGTTGAGACGCTTGCGGTCGAAGGCGCCTGCTCGCCGGTGCCTTGGAGCTCAATCATCTCGCCGGTGTCGGTAGCGACGAGATTCATGTCGACCTCGGCGTGGCTGTCCTCGGAATAATCCAGGTCGAGCAGGGTGTTGCCGTCGACAACTCCCATGGAAATCGCGGCGACCTGGCCCGTGAGCGGGATGCGCTCGATCTTGCCTGCCTCGACCCACATGGCGAGGGCGTCGTGCAGCGCCACCCAAGCACCGGTAATGCTCGCCGTACGCGTGCCGCCATCCGCCTGGATCACATCGCAGTCGACGGTGACGGTGTACTCGCCGAGCGCCTTCATGTTGACGACGGTACGCAGGCTGCGGCCGATGAGACGTTCGATCTCCATGGAGCGGCCCTTACGCTTGGTATACTCGCGCTTGCAACGCTTACCGGTCGATGCCGGCAGCATGGCATACTCTGCGGTTACCCAACCGGCCTTGGCGCCCTTGCGCCAGCCCGGCACGCCCTCCTCAATTGTGGCGGCACACAGCACGCACGTGTCGCCGAACTCAGCCAGGCACGAGCCGTGGGCATGTTTCATAACACCACGGGTGAGCTTGACGGGGCGCAGTTCATTGGCGGCACGGCCGTTGGCGCGGTTGACCTGCATGTACTCCATAGAAATATCCTTTCGGCAAAAGGTGTGGCGAAGGCTCTGACGGCGGCCTTACATCTATTTCAGTTCGTCGATATCGATATGCTCAATGCTCTTGAGCGGCTGGCCAAAGATAAAGCTGCCCGCCACCGCAAACTCGGCAATGTTATCGGCCGTCGTTGCAAAACGATGCTGCGGCTCGGCGGCGTCGCCCGCCAGCTGCTCGCGGCGCGTGAGGATATCGGTCAGCTCGCGCGTGGTCTCCTCGGCGGAACTCACGACGCGCACCCCAGGCCCCAGCGCATGACGGATAGGTCCCACCAACAGCGGAAAATGCGTACAGCCGAGCACCACGGTATCGATACCGTGGTCGCGCAGCGGCTCAACCGTGGCACCAACCAGCGCACGCACGGCAGGCGTATCGAAGATGTCCTCGTTCTCAAGCCACTGCTCCTGCAGATGCGCACCCGAGGCGAGCTCGTGCTCAACGACCTCGACAAAGCTCGAGGCAGGGCAGCCGTATACGTCAACACCGGCATCCAGGTCCTGAATGGCGCGCGTGTAAGCACCCGAGCGAATGGTGAGGTTGGTGGCGAGCACGCCCACCCGGCGCGTGCGGGTGCTGTTGATTGCCGCGCGTGCGCCCGGTGCGATCACACCGATGACGGGGACGTCGAGCACCTGCTGGGCCAGACGCAAGGCCGCAGCGGTCGCTGTATTGCAGGCGATGACCATGATCTTGACGTCGTGCTTCGACAGCCAACGGCCCGCCTGCAGTGCAAACGAACGCACCTCGTCCTCGGTGCGGGTGCCATACGGGCAGCGTTTGGTGTCGCCAAAGTAGTAGACGGACTCGTGCGGCAACGCCGTCGCAATCGCGCGCGCAACCGTCAGACCGCCCAGGCCCGAGTCGAACACGCCAATGGGGCGCGTGTCCCCGGCCAGATTCTCGATATCGGACATTACCTCACCAGATTCTCTCTCGAAAAGATATGGCTCAGAACGATAGGACCGCGCTACGAACGAGCCGCGACCAGCAGCTCGGCCGTTGCCACCCAGCCGTCGACAATTTTGCCGCGCGTAACGAAAGCGTTCTCGCAAGCAGCCAGGAACTCGGGCGCGCCGGCGCTCGTCAGGCCATTCTCGACCAGACAGAACGTGCCCACGTGATCGGCCATGTAGAAGTCGGACTCGGAATCGCCGAGCGCGAGCGTCTCCTCGCGCTCGATCCCCAGGTGCTCGCAGAAGCGCGCAATGGCGACGCCTTTGTTGAGGCCCGCGGGGTTGATGTTGAATGCGCGACCGTCCTCGACGCGATCGAGCTCGAGCGTCGTCGGCTTGGACAGATGCGTCAGGTGACCGTTACAGGCCCACACCAGGCCGCAGCCGGCCTCGTCGAGAATGGCCTGCGCCTCGTCATCGGGAATGTCGCCGCGCATGCCGACGGTGACCTCGCGGTACTTGTAGCCGGTCGACATGTCGTTGTGATACTCGATCTTGTGCGGCCAGCGGGCGAGGATCTTCTCGCACACGCCGGTCTGCTCGATCACCTGGTGCGGCGTGAGACCGCAAGAGGGGTCGTAGGGCATGTCGCCGGTCAGATACTCCCAATCGTTGGCTTTGAGGTCGTACATGACCAGGCCGCCCATCTCACCAATGTAGGAGTTGAGGCCGAGCACGCGCGCGTCCTCGTGGATCATGGTACGGTTGCGGCCCGAGGTGGGAACCACCTGAATACCAGCGCGGGCAAGTGTCACGACAGCCTCGACGAGCTTGGTCGAGGGGTTGCCGTCGTTGTCGCGTAGCACGCACGAGCCGGGTGCGAGCATCGTAGCATCCAGGTCGGTAAAGACGTACTTAACCTTGGCCAAGCGCTCGCGCATCTCGCCCGAAAGCTCGGCGACGGTCGGCAGGGTGTTGTGGGACATGGTTACTCCGTTTACGTAGAAGGGTTTGGGCTTAGACGGCATGTTTTGATTGAGGGAACACGTTTATGGCGACAGCGCACTCAGGGCGCCTTCGCCATCATGGTTCATTAGTCAAACTGGGTAACATCGATCAGGCGATTGGCCAACGAAAGGTCGCTCTCGATGGGCACGAACTCGTCACCCACGTGCATGAGCTCCTCGTCACCCTTTGCCAGCAGCAAGACAATGGTGGGAGCATCGGGGTTGACGTACTCCTCGCGCGCCGCCTTGAACGCCGCATGCACAGCGGCTTCGCGATCGAGGATAATCTTGTTCGGCGTATCGTCGGGAACATGTTCGGCAAGCTCGCGACAGACCTTCATCGGGTCCTCGTGAGCCGGGTCCTCGTTGGCAAAAATCATCAGGTCGGAATATGGTGCGGCCTCGCGCGGAAGCTGCTCGCGGCGCTCCTGCGCCTTGCCGCCGGCAGCGCCAAACACTGCAATGACTGGACTAGTGGGAAACGCGCGCTTGACCGACGAGAAAAGCGAACGGAACGAAAGCTGGTTGTGCGCATAGTCAACGACGCAGATCACGCGGCCGTCCTTCGACTCCACGACCTCCATACGTCCCGGCACACGCAGTTTGGAGAGGCCCTTCTTGATAGCCTCGATACCGATGCCGATCTCGTGCGCAGCGGCGATAGCGACCAGCGCGTTTTCCACGTTAAAGTCGCCCGCGATGCCCAGCAGGACCTTCTCCCCCGCCTCGGACTCGTCGGCACACAGGCCATGCAGGTTAAACTCGATGTTAAAGCCGACCACGCGGACATCGCTTGCCCACAGGCTTGCCTCGGGATGCTCGACGCCAACGGTCACCAAGCGCTCGGCGGTCGACGCTGCCTCCAGCACACGGTCAACCTCTTCGGTGCCCAGATTCACCACGGCGGTCTTTGCCTGGTCAAAGATCCTGAGTTTGCTCTCAAAATAATCCTCAAACGTGGGGTGTTCGATCGGCGAGATGTGGTCACGCCCGATGTTGAGGAAGCACGCCACGTCAAACGGCAGATTCTCGACGCGTTGGTACTTGAGCGCCTGGCTCGAGACCTCCATGACCATGGACTGGCGACCGGACTCACGGCAGTTGGCGATATGGCGCCAGACCTCGGGGGCCTCGGGCGTAGTATTGGTGCTCTCGTAGCACTCGATGCCATCGTCGGTACTCACCGAGCCGATCATGCCGCAGGACTCGCCCGCCGCTTTGATAATCGACTGGAGCATAAAAGCGGCCGTGGTCTTTCCCTTGGTACCGGTGATGCCCACGATCTTGACGTCGTGGTCGGGACGGTCGTAGACCTCCGGCGGCAACAGGGCCATGGCCGTGCGAACGCTATCAACAACCAGCATCGCAGCACCGCTCTCCTGCGCCAGCGGCTCCAGAGACTCGACCAGCGACTCTTCGCACACAAATGCGACGGCGCCCGCATCGAGCGCCATGCTCAAAAACGCGGGCTTAAAGGCAGCGCCCTTGCAAAAGAACACGTCACCTGCCGAAACCGCGCGCGAATCAAACGAGCAGCCGGTCACGGCACGCTCGTCAACCTGCTCCGAAGCACGCAGTTCGCCGCACACATCGAGAAGCTTGGCAAGCGTATCGACCGTGGTCACGGTCGCGGAATCCGAATGGTGCATCTTTCACCTTTCTCAGCCATTTGGCAGGGACGGTTTCATAGTAACTGAAACGTGCTCGCGCAAAAACGGCTCCCGGAGGAGCCGTTACGCGCAGGCATTCGTAAGCCGTGACTAGGCAGCCTGAACAGAAGGCTGGCCCTCGTCGATAAAGAAGCGCTTGTACCACACCAAGAACACGAGCGGCGTATAGATCTTGCGCTGGAAATCGCCCTTGCCCGCAAAGTGCAGGTCGAGCAGATGCATGAGCTCGTCGGTGTCGAAGAACTCGCTTGCCCACGGCGCGGTGAAGTACTCCTTGACATAGTCGTACCACTTTTGCTCGCGCAGCCAGTAGACAATCGGCACCGGGAAGCCCACCTTGGGACGGGTGGCCCACTCATCGGGCAGCGACTTGTTGGCGGCGTGGCGAAGCACCTGCTTGTTGCCGTTCTCGTTGATGCGGTAGCGGTCGGGAATGTGCTCGGCGAACTCCATGACCTTGCGATCCAGGAAAGGCACGCGCAGCTCCAGCGAGTGCGCCATGCACATCTTGTCGGCCTTGAGCAGAATGTCGCCCGGAAGCCACATGTTCATGTCCAGGTACTGCTTCTTGACCAGTTCGGGCTGGCCCTTCACGCGTGCATAGATGGGTGCAGCGAGCTCAAAGGCGCCGTCGCCGGTGTTGTACTTGGGCTTGAGTACGCCGTCGACCTCGCGCTCAGGCCATACCAAGGCCTGGCCCAGGAACGACTTCTCGGGGATCTCGGCACCCTTGACCAAGAAGTTATGGCCCTTGAAGTACGGCATATGCAGCGCCAGGTTACCGAGCGCGCGGCGAATGGGCAACGGTACCATCTTTTTGTACTTGCGCACCGGAACCGTGTCCTCGTAGTAGGCGTAGCCGCCAAAGAGCTCGTCGGCGCCTTCGCCCGAAAGCACGACGGTGACGTCCTTGCGCGCCATCTCGGCCAAGAACCACAGCGGCACAGACGACAGGTTGGACTGCGGCTCGTCCATGTGATACTGAATGTCCTCGAGTGCGCCAAAAGAACTCGTCGGCGGTAATCATCTTGCGAACATTCTCGACGCCGAGCTTGTCGGATAGCTCCTTGGCGTAGTTAGTCTCGTTGAAATTCTTGTAATCGAAGCCCACCGAGAAGGTCTTGTCGGGCATGAGACAAGCGGCAATATAGCTGGAGTCGACGCCGCCGGAGAGGAAGGAGGCGACCTTAACATCAGCGATGCGATGGGCCTCGACGCTCTCGTGCACAACCTCATCCAGCTCGTCAACGTACTCCTCAAACGGCTTCTCGACGGCGGAGTAATCGCAATCCCAATAGCGCTCGACGTTCATCTTGCCGGTCGGGATGTCTACGGTAAAGTAATGCGCCGGCGGCAGCTTGTAGACACCCTCGAAGAAGGTCTCCTCAGTTGCCGAATACTGCAGCGTCATGTACGGACGCAGGGCCTTTTTTTGTTGACCGCCTTGTGGAAGTGCGGGTAGTCCAGGAAGCTCTTGATTTCGGAGCCAAAGAGCACGCCCGGCGCGCCGTCGCCCGCATCGGCCATGGGATAGTAGTAGAGCGGCTTGATGCCAAAGATGTCGCGGGCGCCAAAAAGCTTGTTCTTCTTCTTGTCCCAGATGACGAAGGCGTACATGCCGCGCAGGCGATCGAGTACGGCCTCGCCCCACTCCTCGTAGCCGTGCAGGAGGCTCTCGGTGTCGGCTCCACAGTGGAACTTATAGCCCTTGGCCTCGAGCTCGGAGCGAAGCTCCTGGAAGTTGTAGATCTCGCCGTTGAAGACGATAACGACGCTGCCGTCCTCATTGGCCATGGGCTGAGCGCCGGCCTCGGTCAGGTCGAGGATCGACAGGCGGCGGAAGCCCAGGGCAACGCGGCCGTCGATAAACTGGCCGCCCATGTCGGGACCACGATGGACGATGCGGTCCATCATCTTGGTGAGCACCTCGGATTGGTTATCCGTCCCACCGACAAAACCGACAAAACCGCACATATACTATCCCCTCTGCTGTTGCTGGGTATCAAATCGAATCAGTAGCTTTTGAGTATACCCGAGGGTGCAAAGAGGGACGGAATGTTCAGGCAATCTCAACTGAATCAGCTCCGCGCCGACACGCGCCGGTTACCTTTAATGGATATGAGGTGAATGGGGCGATTGTTTTGCTATACTCTCTCCGCACGGGCGATTGGCGCAACGGTTAGCGCAGGTGCTTTACACGCACAAGGTTGGGGGTTCGAATCCCTCATCGCCCACCACTGAATTGGAAACGGTCCTCGCAAGGGGACCGTTTTTGTTTGGGCCCAGCGCATGGGATTCGAACCCGACAGGGTGCGAAGCTGAGGAAACGCGAAGCGTTTTCCAGCGCAGCACGCGAGGGCCGCAGGCCCGAAGCGAAAGCGGGCGGCGTCAGCCGCACGCGACATCCCTCATCGCCCACCACTGATTTGATAGGCTTCCAGCTATGGGGGCCTTTCTTTTTTTGGCTCTGTTAGACCAAATTTGACACGATCGGCTGTTCGCCGAACCGGAAAATAATCGGGCTATTCCCGCCCATCGCGGTCCCCGCCCTCCCCGTCAGCCTTCCCCGCAGATCCCAGCCTGA
>ENA-OQBU01000054-OQBU01000054.1-human-gut-metagenome-genome-assembly--contig:-NODE-54-length-36393-cov-12.345751_pt1 | contig 36393 bp, 39 predicted proteins | sample MGYA00242492_ERZ504566 | MGnify/ENA primary metagenome ERZ504566 (study PRJEB26092, sample SAMD00036261) | human gut metagenome | host: Homo sapiens | study: EMG produced TPA metagenomics assembly of...
CGACACCGACGCCAAAGCGACTGACTGCGTTCCGTAGGTGATTTTTTGCGTTCCGTAGGCGGTCAGCTTCGAATCCCGGACACGAGCAAACGCCTAATTCCAGGCATCTCGCCGATGCTTATCCGGCAGCAACCACCTACGGAAGCCCAAATCACCTACGGAATCGCGCCTGTCAAGGGACGTAGATAGATTAAGCACTGTTGTAAACATGCGGGGGTGCTTGATGGCCAAGTCCATCAAGCTGAGATAGGCATGACGCCTGACCCTTTGAACCTGTTGGTTAGGACCAACGTAGGGAGCAGATCATGAGCGATGACTCATCCGCCAATGACGCACTCGGCACATTGCGTGCCGCCATCAAACAAGCCGTCACGGACGTGCGTGAGCAGACACCACTGGCACAGTCGTTCACCAATTTCGTAACCATCAATCTCGTTGCCAACGCACAGCTTGCGGCGGGCGGCACCGCGGCCATGAGCTATCTGCCGGATGATGTGATCGCCACCGCCGAAATCGCCGGATCGAACTACATCAACGTGGGCACGTTGCTGCCGTTCTTCAAGGACGCGCTGCCGGAAATCGCGCGCAAACTGCACGAAAACGGCAAGACGTGGGTGCTAGACCCGGTTGCTGCGGGCATTGGCGAAACACGCACGTTCATTCTTGAATCGTTCCGTGACGCGCCTCCGACCATTGTGCGCGGCAATGCGAGCGAGGTCATCGCGCTTGATGCGATGTGGGGGCTGGCCGACGCCGACAGCACTGATCCGACCACGCGTCCGGCTGGAGTGGAGGCCGTTGACGAGGTCGACGCGGCCATCGACGCGGCCAAACGTGTGGCCCGCCATTTGGCGAAGCACTCCCCCGTCGCAAGGGCGCGGTTGCGGTGTCCGGCGCGGTTGATCTGGTGACCGACGGCGAGCGCACGTTCCGCCTGCCCGGAGGCAGCGCGATGATGACGAAGATCACCGGCGCCGGCTGTTCGCTCGGCGGCGTGACCGCAACGTATCTTGCCGTGGCCGAGCCGCTGGTCGCCGCCCTTGCCGCGTCGCTGCTGTATGATCGTGCGTCCGAAATCGCCGAAGTCAAATCCGATGGCCCCGGTTCGTTCCAGGTGGCGCTGCTCGACGCGCTGTGGAACGTCACCGCCGACCAGGTGGCCGCGTCCGACATCATCGAAACCAACTGACCGCAACGTTCCGTGGATGGTTTCGCACCATCGCAATCGTATATACGGAATATATACGTTCAGTGCGGTGCGACGGAAAATAAACGGAAAATAACAAGACTTCTTCTGGAGCACTTACCCAAAGAACAACAAAGGGGAAACCAATGAATAATTATCCATTCGCCTCGATGCGCGACTGCTTTGATATGAGCGCGTATTTCGTGGTCGGTCCGCAGGATTGCAAGGGCCGGCCGGTGACGGATGTGGTGGATGACGCGTTGCGTGGGGGCGCGACGTTCATCCAATTGCGCGCCAAGAACGCGGATGCGAAGGATATCACCGAAATGGCCCGCGATATCGCGCAGGTCATCAAGAACAGCGGCAAGTCCGATTCCGTGGCGTTTGTGATCGACGACCGCGTGGATGTGGTATGGCAGGCGCGCGACAAGGGCATCAAGGTGGATGGCGTGCATATCGGCCAGACCGATATGGAACCGCAGGAGGCTCGCGCGCTGCTCGGCGAGGACGCCATCGTGGGCCTGTCCGCCGAGACCGAAAGTCTGGTGAAGCTTATCAACGAGCTGCCGAGCGGCTGCATCGACTACATCGGCGCGGCCCGCTACATGTGTCCACCACCAAGCCGGAGGCTTCCGTGGGCGGCAACGACGGTTCCGGGCATACGCTTGACGAGGAACAGATCAACGCGATTTGCGCGGCGAGCGAGTTCCCGGTAGTGGTCGGCGGCGGCGTACATGCCGACGATATGGAGATGCTGGCCCGTTCGAAGGCGGCCGGCTGGTTCGTGGTGTCCGCGATCGCCGGTGCCGACGATCCGGAAGCGGCCACCCGCGAAATGGTGACGCGCTGGAAGGCGGTGCGCGGCGACGCGAAGCACGGCTATGCGCCGCGTGTGAAGTAGTCCGTCGTACAGGAAATCGACAAGCCCGCTGAGATGAGCGAGAAGTTCCGCAAGGGTGGTTCTACACTGTATCAGTGAGCTCAGTGAAGATAATCAATGAATCAGTGAGCCTAATAAGGAGAGTTACCATGACTAGCACATTGCCACCGGTATTGAGCATCGCAGGATCGGATTCGTCCGGCGGTGCCGGCATTCAGGCGGATTTGAAGACCATGCTCGCCAACGGCGTGTTCGGCATGACCGCGATCGCGGCGCTGACCGCGCAGAACACCACCGGCGTGACGATGGTCACCAACACTCCCCCGGAAATGCTTGCGGCGCAGATCGACGCGGTGTTCGAAGACATTCCGCCGGTGGCGGTGAAGATCGGCATGGTGTCCAGCGCCGAGCTCATCACCGTGATCGCCGACCGTCTGACCGCGCACAACGCGAAGAACGTGGTGCTCGACCCGGTGATGGTGGCCACGTCCGGCGCGAAGCTCATCGAGGATGATGCCATCGCGGCGCTGACGTCCAAACTGTTCCCGCTGGCCACCGTGATCACGCCGAACATGCCGGAGACCCAGGTACTGTGCGACTTGGCCGTAGAGCAAGGTGCGGGCGCAATCGACTATGAGAACGGCGAATCCATCTCCACCGAGAACGACATGGTGACCGCAGGTCATCTGCTCGCCGGCCATTTCGGCTGCGCGGTGCTCGTCAAGGGCGGCCACGGCACGCATGACGCGAGTGACGTGCTTGTCGAGCCGGATGGCAAGATCACCTGGTTCCGTTCCCGTCGCATCAACAACCCGAACACGCACGGCACCGGCTGCACGCTGTCTTCCGCCATCGCCAGCCATTTGGCTCTTGGCGAGGCGCTGCCGACGGCCGTCGACCATGCCAAGCTGTACCTGACCGGCGCTTTGGAAGCGCAGCTCGATCTTGGACATGGTTCCGGTCCGATGGACCACGCGTGGAAGTGGCGTTGAACCAAGCCACGCAAACCACGCGAACCACGGCAGCCGTTGGAACAGTACAACAAGTAATCGCACGAAAACACACGAGACAACGCTGAGAAAGGTAATCATGACGCTCGATCGCAACGCAGAAAAGCAGGAAGTGCCCGTCAATCCGGAAACCGGCAAACCGTATATCAACACGCTTGCCGCAGTAGCCATCTCCCCCGCCGGCGCCAGCCCGGAGAAGTCCACGTACGTGGCGCAGGCCGTGGACGTAATCCGTGAATCCGGCCTGCCGAACGAGACGAACGCCATGTTCACCAACATCGAAGGAGACATCGACGATGTGCTCAAGGTGATCCGCGACGCTACCATGAAGCTCGCCGGCCAGGGATACCGCACCGACGTGGTGATCCGTCTCGACATCCGCCCCGGTTTCGAAGGACAGATCCACGCCAAGCAGGAACTGGTAAACGAGATTCTGTCGAAATAACCCCTGACGGAACAGGGAATTCCACACGTAAGGCGCGTTTTTCTGGGAAAAGCGCGCCTTTCGCTTTTGTTTGGGTATAGTGTTGCGATTATGACCACGATGAAGGAAATCGCCGAACAGACAGGGGTATCCATCTCCACTGTATCCCTCGTGCTCAACGGACGCGACGAAGGCAGGGTGAATCCCACGCTTGCTTCGCTGGTGCGGAACAAGGCGACCGAACTCGGGTACAAGATCAACCCGTTGGCGCGAAGCCTACGCACCAACAAAACCCGAATCCTCGGCTTCATCAGCGAGGAAGTCGCCACCACACCGTACGCGGGCGGCATCATTCTGGGCGCGCAGGACGCGGCCAGCGCCTACGGCTACATGCTGTTCACCGTCAGCACCGACGGCAAGGCGAGCGAGGAAAACGAGATCGCCACACTGAAAAGGTACGGCGTGGACGGATTCTTCTATTCGAAGATGTCGAACCGCATCGCACATGTTCCCGAATCGTTGAACGAATACCCCGTGGTGATGGTGGACGCCACCGACCACGAGAACAAAGTGCCCAGCATCGAGCCGGACGAGTTCATGATCGGCTACGACGCCACGAATCGGCTGATCCAGGCCGGATGCAAACGCATCGCATACGTGGGTTGCGCGGAAAACATGATCGCGCAGGACGGTCGTCTTGCCGGCTACCGCACCGCGTTGCAGGAGGCCGGACGTGCGTTCAACCCATCGCTGGTATGCAACGTAATGAACAACGGTCCAGCTTTACGCGCCGTGAACAAGTTGTTCGACGACGAGCATCCGGACGGCTTCTTCTGCTTCAATGATGCGCGCGCTGGTATGTGTACGAATGCGCGGCAAGAAGAGGGCTTACGGTAGGCAAGGATATTTCCGTGGTCGGCGTGGACAACCACCGCGTGTTCGCAGAGACACTTGAACCGCAGCTGACCACCGTCGAACTGCCACATTACGAAATGGGCTATTGGTCAGCCTGCAAGCTGATTTCCATGATTGAAGGCAAGGATGTGGATACCAGTTCATGTCCATCCGCCAGAGCTTCCCTGCCGCCGCTTGATGCGCCGATTCCGGCGAAGATCCACTGCGCATTGTTGGAAAAAGATTCCGTCATATCCTGATTTTTCTGTTTTTACAACGCTTCAAATGCTTACGATTGTTCGCACAGCCATTTTCTATACATGAAAATTGTGCGTTTGTTCACGACACGCCGAATAAAGCAATCGTGCCAACAGTCCGCCAGCAGTTGATTCAGGCTTAATTTCAACTATCCGCAAATCCTTACAATCGTTTGACGTCAAACGATTGACGTCAAACGATTGACGAAGCAGTTGCCATATGCTATCTTGTAGCCATGTTCGCTTTTCGGCACGGCAGCTGAAATCAGAGCAGGCGCAAGCCAAAACAACATCGGAAGCGATCGCTGCCGCGCGGCAGCGGCAGCGCGAAGAGAAAAAGAGAATCAAAGTGGCAAGTAAAACACGTTCTGTATGGAAGAATCCTTCCTATCTGCAGAGCTCCTTCGGCATTTTCATGTTCTTCTGTTCCTGGGGCATCTGGTGGTCCTTCTTCTCCCGCTGGCTCACTGACCCGACCCACGGTCTGGGCATGAGCTCCGCGGAACAGGGCCAGATCTACTCCATCAACTCCTTGGCCACCCTGGTCATCATGTTCGTTTACGGCACCATTCAGGACCAGCTGGGCATCAAGCGCAAGCTCGTGATCTTCATCTCTGCGGTCGCTGCATGCGTTGGCCCGTTCGTGCAGTTCGTGTACCAGCCGATGCTGACCGCCGGCGGCACCACCCGATTCATCGGCGTGCTTCTCGGCTCCATCGTGCTGTCCGCAGGCTTCATGGCCGGCTGCTCCCTGTTCGAAGCCATCACCGAACGTTACTCCCGCAAGTTCGGCTTCGAATACGGTCAGTCCCGCGCTTGGGGCTCCTTCGGCTACGCTGTCGTGGCACTGTGCGCAGGCTTCCTGTTCAACATCAACCCGCTGCTGAACTTCTGGGTCGGCTCCATCTGCGGCCTCGGCATGCTGTGCGTCTACGCTTTCTGGGTTCCGGCCGAGCAGAAGGAAGAGCTCAAGAAGGAAGCTGATCCGAACGCGGCTCCGACCAACCCGTCCTTCAAGGAATGGTCTCCGTCCTGAAGATGCCGACCCTGTGGGTGCTCATCGTCTTCATGCTGTTCACCAACACCTTCTACACCGTGTTCGATCAGCAGATGTTCCCGAACTACTACGCCTCCCTTTTCCCGACCACCGAAATCGGCAACGCCACCTACGGCACCCTGAACTCCTTCCAGGTGTTCCTTGAGTCCGCTATGATGGGCGTCGTCCCGATCATCATGAAGAAGATCGGCGTGCGTAACTCCCTGCTGCTCGGCGCCACCGTGATGTTCGCCCGTATCGGTCTGTGCGGCGTGTTCCATGACCCGGTCTCCGTCTCCATCGTCAAGCTGTTCCACTCCATCGAGGTACCGCTGTTCTGCCTGCCGGCGTTCCGTTACTTCACCCTGCACTTCGACACAAAGCTGTCTGCCACCCTGTACATGGTTGGTTTCCAGATCGCTTCCCAGGTCGGCCAAGTGATTTTCTCCACCCCGATGGGTGCTCTGCATGATGCCATGGGCGACCGTCCGACCTTCTTCACCATCTCTGCCATCGTGTTTGCGGCTCTGGTCTACGGCTTCTTCGTCATCAAGAAGGATGATCAGGAAGTCGGCGGCGATCCGTTCTACACTGACAAGCAGCTCAAGGCCATGGAGGCCGCTGATGCGGAAGTGAAGGCCTGAGTCTCAGCCCGTACTAAGTCGACGTACGGCGTCGATGGTGGTCGCAACCTACATCCCTTCTCCCGCGATCATCATCGGTACCGTACGCATCATAACAACAATCGTGGTGTCCGAAGCGTTTCCCTTTTTCCGCTTTGGGCACCATCTTCAAAAAGCTTTTTACCCAACAATTCATAACCCAGATTCAGAAAGGCATTCAACGATGACTGGCTTTACTCCGGACGCACCTGTCCTTCACGAAATCAAGAACCACAGCGAGGAACTCACCAAGGCAGAGGCCGGTGTCGCGGCCTTCGCAGCCAAGCGTAACAACCGCTGGTATCCGAAGTTCCACATCGCATCCAATGGCGGTTGGATCAACGATCCGAACGGCCTGTGCTTCTACAAGGGCCGTTGGCACGTCTTCTACCAGCTGCACCCGTATGGCACCCAGTGGGGTCCGATGCATTGGGGTCACGTCTCCTCCGCCGATATGGTCAATTGGAAGCGTGAGCCGATTATGTTCGCCCCGTCTCTGGAAGAAGAAAAGGACGGCGTCTTCTCTGGCTCCGCAGTGATCGGCGACGATGGCAAGCTCAAGTTCTACTACACCGGCCACCGTTGGGCCAACGGCAAGGACAACACCGGCGGCGACTGGCAGGTACAGATGCTCGCCGAACCAGACAACGATGAGCTGACCAGCGCCACTAAGCGCGGTATGGTCATTGATTGCCCGACCGACAAGGTGAACCACCACTACCGCGACCCGAGGCTGGAAGACCGGCGACAAGTGGTACATGACCTTCGGTGTCTCCTCTGCCGAGAAGCGCGGCCAGATGTGGCTGTTCTCCTCCGACGACATGGTCAAGTGGACCTATGAGCAGGTGCTGTTCGAGCATCCGGATCCGGACGTGTTTATGCTTGAGTGCCCGGACTTCTTCCCGATCAAGGACGTCGAAGGCAACGAGAAGTGGGTTATCGGCTTCTCCGCCATGGGTGCCAAGGCTTCCGGCTTTATGAACCGCAACGTTTCCAACGCCGGCTACATGATTGGCACGTGGACTCCGGGAGAGGCATTCCAGCCGGAAACCGAGTTCCGTCTGTGGGATTGCGGCCACAACTATTATGCTCCGCAATCGTTCAATGACGGCGAGCGTCAGATTGTATACGGCTGGATGAGCCCGTTCGTTGAGCCGATTCCGATGCAGGATGACGGCTGGTGCGGCAATCTCACTCTGCCGCGTGAGATCACGCTGGGCGCCGACGGCGATCTGCACACCGCTCCGGTTGCCGAGATGGATGGCTTGCGCGAAAACACTACCGATTTCGGCGCAATCTCACTTGGTGTCAATGGCGAGCAGACCATTGCTGATGATGCTGAAGCCGTGGAAATCGAAATGACCATCGATCTCAACGCCTCCACTGCGGAACGTGCTGGTCTGAAGATTCATGCGACTGAAGATGGCGCTTACACGTACGTGGCGTTCGACGATCAGATCGGTCGTGTGGTAATCGACCGTCAAGCCGCAGCACAGGGTGATCGCGGCTACCGTACCGCCCCGCTTTCCGCCGAGGAACTGGCTTCCGGCGAACTCAAGCTGCGCGTGTTTGTGGATCGCGGCTGCGTGGAAGTGTATGTGAACGACGGACGCCAGGCCATGAGCTCTTTCAGCTACGCTTCCGAGGCCCGCGCGCCATCAAGCTTGTTGCCGAATCCGGCACGCTCAAGGTCAAGTCCCTGGTGCTTCACCACATGAAGTCCATCGGACTGGAATGATAGACGTCTGTCATGGTTGACAGGCAAACAACCATAAGGCAGTAGCAAGGGGTATATGGGAAGGCCTCCGCATCGGAAGGGTGCGGAGGCCTTTCTATATCTGTCTCTCTATATCTAAAGTGATATCTGGGATGGTATCCAACGCACGTTATCTCTCGTTACTGCCGTACTTGCTGTGCGGGTTTGCCTACGTTCCGCCCCACCGTCTATACTGGCGAGCCGGTAACAATCTTTTCTGGCCGATTGGCGGGCAGGCTCCTCACCTTACTGATTTCCCGCAGTCGGTCACGTGCGCGTCCACTTTGACGCAGAAAGCAAGGTGAACGATGGCGGAAGCGCACGTTCAACACAAACTACTCGGTATGGCGAAGCGTCGTATTCCAACGCTGATCGCCGTCATCACACTGCTTGTCGTATGGGAGGCATGGGTGCGATTGGGGCACGTGCCATCCACGATGATCGCCGCCCCCAGCGAAATCGCGCAGGCGACCGTCGAAACATGGCCGACCCTGTGGCCCGCGACCGAAGTCACGCTGTTGGAAGGCACCGTCGGCTTCCTGTTCGCCGTGACATGCGGCATTCTGATCGGCATTCTGCTGTACTGCTCCCGTATTGCCGATGCCGCGTTGTTCCCGCTGCTGTCGGCCGCGCAGACGATGCCGTTGATTTCAATCGCGCCACTGTTTCTGATCTGGTTCGGTTTCGAGATTTCCGGCAAAATCGTGATCGTGGCCGTGTTCGGCTTGTTTCCGATCGCCGTGCAGACGGTTCGCGGGCTTGAGGCGGTGCCGCAGTTCTATTCCGATGTGGCGTTGACATGCGGCGCGACCCGCGCATGGACGCTGTGGCATGTGAAGCTTCGCGTCGCCGCACGGCAGATTTACGGCGGCATCCGCGTATCCGCCGCATACATCTTCGCCACCGCCACCACTGCCGAGTATCTGGGTGCGCGCAAGGGTCTCGGCATCTGGCTGCAGGCAGCCTACAATTCGTTCCGCACGCCGCTGATCTTCTCGGCCACGCTGGTCATCATCGTCATCACCGGCATACTCATGTGCCTCGTGAATCTCAGCGAACGCCTGCTGCTCGGCCCAGCCGACGCGGACGCCGATCCGGACGCGGACCAGTGAAAACGCAACAATCACCATTGCGGCCCTCATCATCGTCATGCACACCCGTATAATGGGACTCGCTGTTTAGCCAATGTGTGGCAAACCGGCAATGTTCCACAGCTTCGGCGTCAAACGGTCAACCGTGTGGCGGCAGGCACCATAAGGAACGTCGGGGGCATTGGACGAGCGGGGGCCTTAGCCCTTCGTATCGTTTTCTGCCCGAACCCCGCCCGCAGCGTCATCCCTAGAAAACGGTAGAGAAGCAAGATTCAAGGGAAATCGCAAGGTATGAAGAAGACCATCTTCAGCAAAGCAATCGCAATCCTCGGCTCGATCGCCATGCTCGTCGGCGTGGCCGCATGCGGGCAAAGCAACGACTCCACGAAAACCGCGACGGACGGCAACGACCTCACCAAGGTGACGTTCATGCTTTCGTGGGCGCCCGACACCAACCATATCGGCGTGTATGTGGCGAAGAACAAAGGCTATTTCAAGCAGGCCGGTCTTGACGTGGACATCGTGGCGGTGGCGCAGGCCGGCGCGGAGCAGGCCGTGAACAACGGCATGGCGGATTTCGCGCTGTCCAACCTCACCAACGTGGGCATTTACACGCTTAAGGGCGCGAAAATCAAACAGGTCATGCAGGTGCAGCAGAAGCCGAGCGCCATCTGGTGTTCGCTCGCGTCGAACAAGGACATCAAGTCCCCGAAGGATTTCGACGGCAAGACCTTCGCCACGTTCGGCTCCAACGAATCCGACGCAGTGATCCGCCGCATGATCCAGACCGACGGCGGCAAGGGCACGTTCGACAAGGTGACCGTCGGCACGTCCACGTTCCAGACGCTGTCCAGCAAGAAGGCCGATTTCGGCGGATTTTACGCCACATGGGAAGGCGTACAGGCCGACATGTACGGTCCAAAGCTCAACTGCTTCACCGAGCCGGATTACGGCGTGCCTGGCAATGCGGACACCATCGGCGTGATCACCAGCGACAAGACCATCTCCTCCAACCCAGGACTTGTGAAGAAGTTCGTACAGGCCACCAAGAAGGGCTACGAATACGCCTACTCGCACCCTGATGACGCCGCTGCGATTCTCGTCAAGGAGGCTCCGGACGCGAATCTGAAGCTCGACTTCGTCAAGAAGAGTATGAAGACTATCGTGGACGACCAGTATTGGGGCGATCCGGCCAAGATCAAGGACGGCTCGTTCACGTTCGGCACCAACGACACAGCCGGCGCGCAGAAGTACTTTGACTTCCTCGCCGAAGAGAACGCCTACACCGACTCGCACGATAAGGTGATTCACACCGCGCCTGTGGCCAAGGACATCTCGACCGACGAGTTCTTGAAGTAAGCAGTCGCCTGCTCCATCTTCAGCTTTCATAGTGCCAAACATGTGAAACGCGCCCGAAATCACGGGTCGAAGCGCATGTTTGCACTATTGGTTATTGAGGTGCTGACGCTGTTGGCACATATGGTACCGTACATTTTTGTGCTGGAAAATCGCAGTTGGAGGTTGTGACTATGGCTGTGCCTATGAAAACCACGAACGGCAATCGCAAGCTAATTCTCGATGTCGATACCGGCATTGACGACGCGCTTGCACTGGCATATCTCGCCTCGTTCAACAACATCGAGATACTGGGCGTCATCGGCACCTACGGCAACGTTGCAGCCGACACTGCCGTATACAACACGGCTTACGTACTGGAACGGTTGGGGTTCCGGAACGTTCCGGTATTACGTGGTTCGACACGTCCCTCCTGGGCGGCCTCGTTCATTCCCGACGCAGGTTGCGCGCAGTTCCATGGTACGGATGGGCTGGGCGGATTCGGTCCGGCTGTTGGCTCTCCTGCCGTTGCTTGCGTGTCCGATTCTGGTGAAACGGACATCTGGAAGTCCGATTCGGCACCCTATGTGTCCGATTCTGCAGAATCGGACATTCAGAGCACCACGAACACCGTCTATGCGTCCGATTCGGGTGAATCGGACATTCCCGGTACCCTCAGCACTACTTATGTGTCCGATTCAGGAGAATCGGACACTCGAGTGAGGCGCGGGCTGATTTCCGTCGGCGGATACGACGTACACGACCCGCACGCGAATCCTGCCGCCGATTCGTTCTCACTTTCGTTCACGACCTGCGATGCGCTGCCCACTCCCCTGCGTTACCGGAAGGTGTGCGATTCATCGTCGATATGGTCCGTAAATACGGCAGCGACGTCACGGTAGTGGCGACCGGCCCACTGACTGACGTCGATGCGGCACTTACTGCGGCGCCGGAAATCGCAAGCAAACTGCGATTGGTGATGATGGGCGGAACGCTCACGCAGGAAGGCAATTGCTGGGACACGACCGCCGAAACGAATATCATCCAGGATCCGGAGGCTGCCGACCGTGTATTCCATTCCGGCGCGGACGTGACCATGGTCGGCTTGGACGTGACGCACCAGTGCCTGCTGGGTTCCGACGCGACTATGCGGTGGCGCCAGGCAGCATCGCAATCGCATGATCCGCGTACCGATGCGCGGACGTTTCTTGCCGATATCGTCGACTTTTCGATTGCCGCAAATATTCAGGCGGACGCACGCCTTTTCTCAACGGGCATGCCATTGCACGATCCGCTCGCCGCAGCCGTAGCGGCGGATCCGAGTTTGGTGGAATGTTTCGATCTGCCGATGAAGGTCGAAACGGAGACAGGCGATTTTCATGGCACGCGCGGCCGCACCATCGGCGATCCGGCCGGACTGATTGACCCGTCGGCGCCACGCGTGCACGTGGCGCTCACCGTGGATCATGATCGTTTCATAACTGATTTCACGTGGCGAATCGCGCAACTGGCAGGCGATTAAAAGCCGTTTTAGGAGCAGAATAGAAAAAGACCCCCGCGGGGGTCTTTTTCTTATTTCTTCACGTCCTGCAATTATTGACGGCCTACGGCCGGCTCAACATTACCCTCGCGGCATAGCCGCTCGGGCGTGAAGCTGGAACAGCCCACCGGGCTGTTCCTTATCGCTTCACGCCACCGAAACGACGATCGCGGTGGATGTAGTGGTCGATAGAGCGCCACAGCACATCACGGCCGCAATCCGGGAACAGTTCCGGCACGAAGTCGAGTTCCGCGTAGGCGGCTTCCCACGGCAGGAAGTTGGAGGTACGCTGCTCGCCGGACGTGCGGATCACCAGATCGCAGTCGGGAATATCCGGGTTGTACAGGTGCTCAGCAATCATCTTCTCCGTCACGCGATCGCCAGAGATCTTGCCGTCACGAACCTCGCGTGCAATCGCTGCGCACGCGTCCGCGATTTCGGCGCGACCACCATAGTTCAGGCAGAACACCACATCGATGGTCTTGTTGTTCTTCGTCTTCTCCTGTGCCACTTCCAGCTCGTCGATCACGGACTTCCACAGCTTCGGCCGGCGGCCCGACCAGCGCACGCGCACGCCCCACTCGTTCATCTGATCGACGCGACGGTGGATGATGTCACGCGAGAAGCCCATAAGGAAACGCACCTCCTGCGGTGAACGCTTCCAATTCTCCGTAGAGAACGTGTATAGGGACAGGTACCGTACGCCCGCTTCGATGGCACCTGCGATGGTATCGAACACCACCGGTTCGGCCGCCTGATGGCCGTCGGTGCGGATGAGTCCGCGCTGCTGTGCCCAACGGCCGTTGCCGTCCATGATCACGCCCACATGTCGCGGAACCTTGTTCTTGGGAAAATCGGGAATGATCGACGGATCGGAAAATGGTGCCGCCGGAATGTCAAGGGATTTGTAATCCACGTTCTCAAAAGCCATACCCGCTAATCTAGCAAGCGCATGGAACGAATCGGCCGCTCCAGATAGTATTCGCCCCATTCTTCCACTATTTGGTGGGTTTCCCGTTGAATCGACGCGGCCGCCGGAACACCGTCCAGCTCCCCCCAATCGCCATCGACAAGCGCCGAAAGCCGGCAAATCGCATCCCACGACACCGCTTCCGATTCGGGGGTATGGTCGGCGGCGCACATCAGGCCGCCGGCGGGAATCGAAAAATACCAGGACAGCGTGGACGAAATCGGCTCGCCGCACACCACGCAGACGCGCAGACGGGGTGTCCAACCAGCGATCGCCAGTGCGCGCAGCACGTACGAATCGCCAATCGTGGATGGCTCGTGCGCATGTTTGGCAAGCGCGTTCAACGCGCCCAATACAAGCCGGTATTGTGCGACCGCAGGCTCCTTTTCCGTGGCGACCAGCTTGTCGGCGGTTTCGCAGATCACGTTCGCCGCCGTATACGCTTGAAAATCGGCGCAAATCGGCCCTGCATACGCGGCGATCGATTCGGCTTGGGACACGACGTCGAGTGAACGACCTTCCGCAATGAGCAGCGCCACGCGCATGAACGGTTCGAGTCGGCCTCCGAAACGCGATTTGGTACGGCGCACGCCTTTCGCGACGGCGCGTACTTTGCCATGGTCACGTGTGAGCAAGGTGAGTATGCGGTCGGCTTCGCCGAGTTTGGCGGTGCGCAGCACCACGCCTTCGTCTTGATACAGCGGCATCGCACCTCCTTTTCTTGCCGTTCATCGCATCCTGTTATGCATACGCTCGCCGCACGTGCGCGTTCCGAGATACATTCGCCCCGTCAGTAGATGAACAGCCCCCAGAACGCGAACACCAGCAATACGCAGAACATGGCGGCCACGGTCAGCCAGAACATCACGCGTCCGAACCGCGTGGAAGCCAGCACCGGCTGCCGTCCGCTGACGATTTCGCCGATAGCACCCTTACGTGGCGGCCACTGCGCGATGCCTCGATGGGTTGCCTCTTCGATCAGCCGCATAAACACGCGGGACCATGCCCACACCACGGCGACGCACACGATCTGGATCACCGGCCAGCTCCAATACATCACGCCCGGATTCTCCACTGGGGCACTGCCCCATGCCAGTTTGACCACACCCATGATCACATCGCCAAGGCCGGCGCAGAACAGCACGAACGTGGCCATAGTGGCGATAGTCAACGTGACCAGCGAGTTTTTGAACCCTTGCGCAAGCCCCAGCCGATACCGTCGTCCGTGGGCACGCGCCCAGATCTTACGCATCAGCACGGCGAGCCACAGCACGCCTGCGGCAAGCAGCAGCACCAGCATGCTGGCATGCAACGCGACCAGATAGATGGTCAGGCCGCGATTGGCTTTGAGGTCCAATGGCACTGCGATTGACTGGTACATTCTGGTGCCGGCCACGCGTTCGCTGGTCTGTTTGAGTCCGTGCGTGGTGCCGACGGCCCAGTCGACCACATCGTCCACGTACGCGTCGGCGAACGGGGTTCCGGAATTGGCTTCGTCGCCGAGCCTCAGCACATGGTTGGCGATGGGGTACGTGCGTATGGTGACGTCCCAGTTGCCGGCCTGGTGAGCCAGATTGACGATTTTCTCCGTGCCTTCCACCTGCGCGGTCATGACGTCTTTCGTGCCATATGCCACCAATGTCGGAATGGCATACGCTTTCGGCGTCAACGTGTCGATGTCGAGGTTGGTGAGTCCGAACAGGGACGCGTCGATATTGAATACGCGGCGGACGATCGACTGGTAGCCGTCATGCGCGCCGACGAGCGCGAAGTCCTGTGCGGCGAGGAAGCCCAGCGAATACCGCGGCTCGTAGACCATCGGACTGAGCAGCACCTGAAAAGCGACGTCCGGATCGCGCTGCAGCAGATACGATGAGATCCATGTGCTTTCGGAAGTGGCGTAGATGCCCACTTTGGAGGCGTCCACCGTATCCATTTTCCGCAGGAGGTTGATGACCTGGTCGTAGATGGCGGCGGAACCCGGGTAGTCGCGATTGGCGTCGTTGGTGGACCAGACCGGCTTGTCAAGCACCGCCGTCACGAATCCCGCCGAAGACAGGTCGGAGGCCATGTCGCCGAAGGAATTGTCGCAGGTGCCATAGCCGGCGCCGTGCATGAAAACCACACCGGGACGTCCGTTCCCAGCCCCTTCCGGTTTGCGGATCAGCACTTTGATGTTCTGTATCTCACCGGTGGAAGGCCGTTTCGCTTTGATGGTGACGTACCGTTTCGCCACCTCGTAATCGCCTTTTTTCGCCAGTTTTTCGCCGGATGGATTGGCGAAGGTCACGGCGGTGTTGGCGTCAAGCGTTTCGATGGTCTGCTCGGTCGGCTCGTAGTTCCATGTGGATGCCGTCAGATTGGCCACGGACACCAGAATGCCCAGCAGCATGATGAAAATAGGCAGGTTGACCATGAGTCGCCGCCCGCGCGTCCACGATTGATGTTGCGGTTGCGGACGCGCGGGCGATGAAGCCGATTCTTGCCGTAATGATTGGCTGGCGGCTGATGATTGACGTTCCTGCTCTGACACGCCGCTCATTCTACCGGCCTTTGCTGAGAAGCCTGCGATTGCATGCTACCGACGGCACGCTGGAACATGGCTTTCAGCAGTTGCCGTTTTGCGTCACCGGCACGACCACCGGACCGGTGGCGGTGGCAGGCAACTGGCCGTCGGCCTCCATCTGCGCGGCGATCTCCTGCGCTTGGCGAGCAGGGTTTCCACGATCTGGTCTTCCGGCACGGTCTGGATGACCTTGCCCTTGATGAAAATCTGCCCCTTGCCGTTGCCGGAGGCCACGCCCAAATCGGCTTCGCGAGCCTCGCCCGGACCGTTGACGATGCAGCCCATGACGGCCACGCGAATCGGCGCGGTCACGTCCTTCAACCCTTCGGTCACCGCGTTGGCCAGCTGAATCACGTCCACCTGGGAACGGCCGCAGGACGGGCAGGAGATGATGTCGAACTTACGCGGGCGCAATCCCATGTATTCCAGCAGCTTGCAGCCCACCTCACTTCCTCCACGGGAGGCGCGGACAGTGAAACGCGGATCGTATCGCCGATGCCTTCGGCCAGCAGCGCGCCGAATGCCAGGCAGCTTTTGATTGTGCCTTGCCAGGTCGGGCCGGCTTCGGTGACGCCCAAATGCAGCGGCCAATCGCCCTTGGAAGCCAACAGACGGTACGTCTGCACCATGGTGACCACATCATGGTGCTTGACGGAAATCTTGAAATCGTGGAAGCCGACGTCTTCGAACATGCGCGCTTCCTTCATCGCGGACGCCACCAGCGCCTCCGGTGTCGGGCCGCCGTATTTGGCGTACAGCTCCTTATCGAGCGAACCGGCGTTCACGCCGATGCGTAGGGAAATGCCCGCATCCGTGGCGGCCTTGCAGATCGAAGGGCCGACCTCGTCGAATTTGCGAATGTTGCCGGGGTTCACGCGCACGGCCGCGCAGCCGGCGTCAATGGCCTGGAACACGTACTTGCTTTGGAAGTGGATGTCGGCAATCACCGGAATCGGCGATTTTTTGACGATTTCCGGCAATGCGTCGGCATCATCCTGGCTTGGCACGGCCACGCGCACGATGTCGCAGCCGGCCGCGGTCAGTTCCGCGATCTGCTGCAGGGTGGCCGGTACGTCAGCCGTCAGCGTATTGGTCATGGATTGCACTGAAATCGGCGCTCCCCCGCCGACCGGCACCGGGCCGACCATGATGCGGTGGGACTTGCGGCGCGGATGCAGCGGGCTTTCGCTGATGGCCGCGTCACCGGTTTTGCGGAACGGTTTTTCGATTTCTGGCATACGTGATCCTTGCATGTGCGAGGCGCGTTATGCGTCCCGCGATGGTTCTTACGGCTTGTGCTCTTTACTTGTTTATCAGCTTGTCGGCGCGGGCGCGAGCCTCCTGCTCGAGTCGGCTCATTCCTCCACGGAAGCGAACAGCGGGTTGCCGCGCAGTTCGGCGTCCATCTCGTCAAGCACTTCGCGCACGGTGTCGACGATGCCGAGGTATGGCAGACGGTGTTCGAGGAACGCGTGGACGGCCTGCTCGTTGGCCGCGTTGAGCACGGCCGTATGCTTTTCGGACGATTCGAGGCAGTGCCGGGCCAGGTTCACCGCGGGGAACGCCTCGTTGTCGAGCGGCTCGAACGTCCACGTAGCCGCCTTCGTCCAATCGCATGCGGCGGCGACGTTTCCGAGACGTTCCGGCGCGGACAGGCCGAGGGCGATCGGCAGGCGCATGTCCGGCGGCGAAGCCTGCGCGATGGTGGCGCCGTCGCGGAATTCCACCATGGAATGCACGATGGATTGCGGGTGCACGGTCACGTCGATGCGGCTCGGTGGCACGTCGAACAGTCGGCTTGCTTCGATGACTTCAAGGCCTTTGTTCATCAGCGTGGACGAGTTGATGGTCACGACCGGCCCCATGTTCCATGTGGGGTGGTTCAAGGCCTGTTCCGGCGTGATGTCGGTCATTTGGTCGCGCTTCCAGCCGCGGAACGGACCGCCGGAAGCGGTGACGACGAGCTTGGACACTTCGCCGTGCGTGCCGGAACGCAACGACTGCCAGATGGCGGAATGTTCGGAATCGACCGGATTGATCTGCTTGTCGCGTACCTGCGCGCTAAACAGCAGGTGTCCGCCGGCCACCACGGATTCCTTGTTGGCCAATGCCAGCTGGGAGCCTGCCTGCAGTGCCGCGATGGACGGTTCGAGGCCGATGGAGCCGGTGATGCCGTTAAGCACCACGTCGGCGCCGGAGCCTGCCATGGCGATCACCGCGTCAGGGCCGGCTGTGATGTTGACGTTGCCTGCGCCGGCCTGTTCCAACGCCTCACGTAGCGCGGGGACGGCTTCCTTGTAGAAGATCGCGACGGTTGGCACATGGAATTTCGCCGCCTGCTGCGCAAGCAGTTCGACATGTGCTCCGCCCGCGGCGAGACCCGTCACGGTGAAGCGGTCGAGATGACGTGAGATGACGTCAAGGCCTTGGGTGCCGATGGATCCGGTGGAGCCCAGAATTACTACGGTTGATGGTTGCATGGGTTATGCGCTGCTCTCCGTATGATATGCCGATGTTCCGGCATTGGTTTGGACTATGTAAGTTGGGACTGTGTAGTCGAGGCTGTGTAGTCGAGGCTGTGTAGTTGGGATTGTGTAAACGCGAGAACAGGCTGACGATTCCGCCAGCCTGTTTATTACCGTTGGTTCACTCGAAGGACGGGAACGACAGATCCGGAATATCGAGATTGTCGTCGTTGCCCGACGCCGGGAAAATCGACCTGAAAGCCGGGCTTGGTTCCGGCTTTTTGTCCTCCTGCTGCTTGTCCGCATCGGATTCGGCGGACGGTTCAGTTGCCGGGGCAACTGCCGGTTCTACGGCAGGTTCAGCCGGAGCGGCCGGCTCGGCCGGAGCCTGTTCAACAACCGGAGCCGGAGTGACAATTGGGTTCGAATCCGGAACCGGAGCGGCCGGTTCAGGCGTGAAGGATGGCGGCACCGAGGCTGCGAGGGAGCTCAGGCTCGTCGAACCGGTGGTGACCTGAGGCAAGTCGGACGCGGACAGGCTCGGAACCTGCGGCGTGAACGTGTTTTCCGTCTGGTTCGTCTCATTGATGGTGTGGGCCAGATGCGCCAACGCGGCCAAAGACGGATCCTGCTGCGGCTCGGGTTCAACCGGAGCCGGCGGGAATGCCGGAGCGGCTGGAGCCTGCGAATCGGTCGCGGTCGGAGCCGGAGCCTTTGGCGCAGCATCTTCCATCGCATCATCGGCAAGCGGATCGAACGCCTGGGTCTCTTCAACGGCGCTCGGCGCGGAAGAAGCGGAATCGGTCTGCGGCTGGAACACCGGAGGAACCACCGGAACCGCAGGCGGAGTGTTCGTCGGCGTGGCAGGCACGCTCACCGGGGAGGTGACCGCGGACGTGAAGATCTCATGCTCGGCCTTGTTCAGCGCATCGAAGGAATCCTCTTCGCTCGGCGTGACGGTTGGCACAGTAGGAGGAACCGGAGCAGCCGGAACCGTGGCGGAAGGAGCTGCGAACAGCGGTGCGATCATCTGGGTTTCGCCAGCTGCGGAATCACTGGAAGCCGGGGCAACGGACGGTGCGGCCGCGGCCATCGCCTCTTCGGAGGGTTCGCCGACGAAATCCGCGACGCGCGCATACGATTCGAGTCGGGTCAGCAACTGCGCGCAGGCGGCCAGATAGTAATCCACCTGACGTTCGTCGTATCCCCTCTTGCCTTTGCGCTGAGTGAAGATCACGTTGCTCAAGGTCTGAGAATTCGTGTCGGCGATCGCCTTGGCGTCCGCTTCACTGACTTCCTCGACACCCAGCTCGCCGGCGGCTTTCGTCAGGCACTTGTCGATCACGCTGTCGACCTGCTTGCGGTCGTAGCTCGGATTCTTGCCCTCGCCCGGCTTGAACCGTTGGCCGTGCTCGCGTTCGGCATGCGCGTCGAGCTTCTTGAACAGGTCCTCGGTCTGCGCCTTCCATGCCACACGGCCATGCTGGGAGATTTCCCACGTGGTCTGCTTGTCGACCACGGCACGTTCCAGACGGGCAAGCGCGGCATCCACTTGGGCGATCACATAGCCGCCCTTGACCAGTTCGAAGGAGACGTTCTGAATATCATGCTGGGTGAGTTGCGCGCCCTCACCTTCATACAGCATGTGCGCACGTTCAAGGAAAGCATCCACCTGTTCCGCATCGTAGCCCCACTTTCGCTTCGCGGCATGAGCGATTCCCGATGCGTTCTTCTCGGTTTCAGGTTCCTGTGCCATTGGCGTTCGACCTCCTGCTACACGTATTAACGCCACTACTTTACGTGATTGATTCGACGCAGACGCCGCAAAAGATGAAAATTCAGTGAATCGACACGTGCGGCTCATCGCCCACACGGCGGTTTCGTACCGATCAAGCGGCATCATATCCGCCATGCCGACACACGAGTGCGGCTCATCGCGCGGATACGGTACAGTAGTTCGTTGCGGGCGATTAGCTCAGTTGGTTAGAGCGCCACCTTTACACGGTGGATGTCGGGGGTTCGAGTCCCTCATCGCCCACTTTTCGCAACGCCGTGAAAAATCAAGGAATCGCATATCATCCCGCGTAATATCAACGCGCGCACCCGTGTTTTGCCCACATTCCGCCCACGTTTTGTTTGTGTTTTGCCGGAAAGTCCACGTAATAGCGAAATCCCCCAAACCCAATGGGCCCGGGGGATTTTCGTATACGCGAGAAAATCGCGAAAAGTCTTGGTTTACTTGCCCTTGCCGAACGCGCGCAGGTGAATACCGTTCCAATCGGAGCTGACGGTCAGCGGAGTGGCGGCGTTCATGCCGGCGGTCTTGGCCGCGGACTGCACGGTGCTGGAGCTTGCGGCACCCGGACGTCCCGGCTTCGGGGTGAGCACCCACAGCGGGCCGTCATCGCCGAGAACCGCATAGGCGTCGACAATGGTGTCGGCCAGTTCGTCCTCGTCATCGCCATCACGCCACCAGATGATCACACCATCGACTGCGGAGTCATAATCCTCGTCGACCAGCTCTTCACCGGTCAGTTCCTCGATCTTGGCGCGGATCGAGTCATCCACATCATCGTCCCACAGCCATTCCTGTACCAGGTCGCCGGCGTGGAAACCGAATTCTTCAGCGTTATCAGATGCCGTTTGATTCACGTTCGTCAATATACCAACACTGCTCGAACATATACGTTACGAACGCCGGAATCGCCCACTTTTCGAGATGAAACGGCGATTTCCGCCTGTATCACGCCTATCTCCTTCCGCCGCACGCTCATTGCTTGACGGTGCATTGCGGCAGTGAACCGCCTTTACCATCGCGGATGGCGACCAGCGCGTCGTACGCCTCGTCCAACGTGCCCACCTTCACCACGTGGAGGCCCTGTGGCACGTGCCCGACCACGTCGGAGCAGTTGGATTCCGGGGCAAGGAACCACGTGGCCCCGTCACGCTTCGCGCCGATCATCTTCAACCGGATGCCGCCGATCGCGCCAACCTTGCCTTTGGCGTTCATCGTGCCGGTACCCGCGATGGTCTTCCCGCCGGAAAGCTGCTCTCCGGTCACCTTGTCGATCAGACCGAGCGTGTACATCATGCCCGCGGACGGGCCGCCGATGTCATCGACGTGCATGGACACCTTCATACCGGACACGTCATAACCGTGCGCCTTGAGGAACCGCTTCGCGGCCGTGGCCGCGGCGTTCTGCGATGAGGACATCTCCTTGTTGCTTTCCTTCGCATAGTCCTTGGCGCTTTGTCCGACGGGGAACACGGCCTCCTGCGGAATCACCGTGGCCTTCGGATTGGCCCATGCCAGCAACGCCTGCGCGTTGGTCACAGGATATCCGGGAACGCCTGAGGCGTTGACGGTGACGAGCAGTAGTTTGCCGGAGTCCTTATGCGTCTTCACGCCGGACACGTCGATGACCTGCTTGCCTTCGACTTTTCCGAGCACGTCCTGGGTCGGTCCCGGCTCCTGCACCACGTACGCGCTGGGCGCAATAAGCACCAGCACGCAGAGCACGGCCACGATCGGTCCGGCGAGATATCGCCAAGGGCGAACATCGAACCACCGTCCGACCTGACGCCAACGTCGTCTGATACGTGGCAGAAGGCCTTGAGACGACCCGTTACGTGTGCTTTTGGCGTGAACTCGCTGTGTTTCCTGCATATCGGCCATGCCTCCCATACTATGGAAGGCAACGAACTTAACAATCGCGTGGAACAAAGGCAGGAAACGGTATGGATGAGAATGCGATCCGCCAGTGGCTTATCGATTGCTTCGGACCGATTCAGGGCGAGATGGCATGGAACCAGCTTTCCAACATGCCGGAAGCCGTACGCGACCAGCTGATGAGTCAGGATCCGAGCACGCTGCCCAAGCCCGAAGAGGTCAAGTCCATGATGCAGGCGTTCACCGCCGGCGGACTCAACACCATGGGAGATATGCAGCAGGCCGTGGAACAGGGGCCGATCAACATCAAACTGGCGAAATCGCTCGCGTTGCAGCAGGCGAATGGTGCCGGATCGGACAGCAGCGTGAACGCCGAAACCGGCGAAATCGCAAGACGTGCCATCAGCGAGGCGAACCTGTGGCTTGATACCGCTTGCGAATTCAACCCGGCGCAAGGCGAGACGCAGCTGCTCACCCGCGCCGGCTGGGTGGAGGACACAATCGACGCGTGGGCGCAGTTCGCCTCCCCCGTGGCCGAATCGATGAACGACGCTCTGGCTTCGATTCTGTCGCAGCGTTTCGGCGACGGCGAAATCCAGACCGAGATTTCCGGGGTTTTCGCAGGCCCCATCGAAATTCCGATTCCGGACGAGATGAAGAATCCGGCGAAGCTGATGCGATTCGTCGGCAACACGTCGTTCGCCATGCAGTTGGGGCGTGCCGCCGGCGACCTGTCCCATGAGGTGCGCGGCAGCTTCGATCAGGGCATCGCGCTGCTGAAGAATCCCGCCGGCGGACTGATCGTGCAGAACGTGACCGAATACGCGAAGTCGCTGGACATCGACGTGAACGAAGTGATGGGCTATCTTGCGCTGCAGGAGCTTGCGCATGCCAGGCTGTTCGCCTCCGTGCCGTGGCTGATGCCCCGCTTCGAGGCGCTGCTGGGCAAATACGCGCGTGGCATCACCATCGACATGGATGCCATGGAGGAGCAGATCCGTGAGGCGGATTCCATCGATCCGGATTCCATGGCCAGCGCGGTGAACATCACCAAGGTGGCGTTCCCGGACACTCCGGAGCAGAAGCAGGCCATGAAGGCGTTGGAGAATCTGCTTGCCTTGGTGGAGGGCTGGGTGGATGCGTCGTGTGGCGTGCGGGCATGGCGCATATTCCGCATATCGAACAGCTTCGTGAGATGTTGCGCCGCGAACGCGCCATCGGAGGCCCTGCGGAACGCACGTTCGAAAGCCTGATGGGCATGCAATTGCGCCCCAAGCGCATGCGTGAGGCGGCCGCGCTGTGGGAAAGCATCGGCGCGCAGGAAGGCCCCGAGGCGCGCGACGCGAAATGGTCGCATCCGGATCTGCTGCCGCAACTGCCGGACGAACAGTCCGAGGATAACTCCAACGAAGAGAACGGCGCCGCATCCGCCACTACCGGTACGGAACAGACCACGGCGCAACAGGATATTCCGGACAGCATCGATTGGGATGCCGAACTGTCCAAGCTGCTCGACGAGGAAGAGCACAAGGGCGATGACGCCGATGGCACGAACGACGCCGACGGTACAGATGACGCCGGCGATACGAACGCTTCCGGCGACCCGCAGTCACCGGAAGAAGCGTGATTTCCTGCGCCCGCGATCGGACCCATCGTCTTCGCGGGCGCGCGCATAGGACACGTCGAGTGTGTCTTCGGCACGCGTGACCGCCACGTACATCAATCGCCGTTCCTCTTCCAGAAGGTCGCCTTCGGGCGGTGAACCGTATGGAATCAGCCCTTCGGAGCACCCGATCAGGAACACGTGTTTGAATTCCAGGCCCTTGGAGGCATGGATGGTGGAGATGGTCACGCCTTTACGTCGCCGCCTGCGCCAAGTGCTTCCAACATGGCCAAGCGGGTCTGAGCGTCATCCGCGAGCGCGGAGTTCTGCCATCCGCTGTCTCGTTTGACGCGGTAGCGCAGGTGTTGTTCGCCCAGTGCCCGGCAGAGGATTTTCTGCTGCGCGTTGACTCGGGTGAGGATGGCGCAGTCGCCCGGAGATGCTCCCTCGTCCACGAGTCTGCGGATGCGTGCAGCCACGCCCCGGGCTTCTTCGAGATCGCTGTTGTAGACGGTTTGCGCGACTCGGCGGCCTTGGTCTCGCTTGGAGTTGAGTTTGAGATAGTCGGCGCGTTGCGGTGAGGCTTCGAGCACGCGGTTGGCGTAGTTGACGATCTGCGGGGTGGAACGGTAGTCGTTGTTGAGTCTGACGTCGGCGGTGAGGGGTCGAATTCGGAGGCGAAGTTGAGCAGGTTGTAGCTGCTGGCTCCGGCGAACGAGTAGATGGTCTGTGCCGGGTCGCCGACCACGCAGATGTTGCGGTTGTCACCGAGCCATCGGGTGAGCAGCCGATGCTGCAGGGGCGAGACGTCTTGGTATTCGTCGACGGTGAGCCATGTGATGCCGGAGCGGATGCTGGCCGCCACGTCTTCGTCGCTTTCGATGAGGTGGCAGGTGATGAGCAGGATGTCGTCGAAGTCGATTTCGTTGCGATTGGTTTTTCGGTTTCGTAGGCTTTGTAGACATCCACGAATTGGCTTGGTTCCAGTCCTGCCGGCGGCTGGTGGTGGATGGCCGCGCAGACGCGTTCATAGTCTTCCGGCGCGATGAGCGAGATTTTGCACCAGTTGATTTCGGCTTGCAGGTTGCGCACGGTGTCGTCGTCCACCTGCTGGGTGGTGACTCGGCGTAGGGAATGTTCCACGATTTCGCGCGGATTGCGTGAGATGAACGGCATGGGCCCTTCGCATACGTCTGGCCAGATCCGACGGAGTTGCTGTAGTGCCGCGGAGTGGAAGGTGGCGGCTTTGACGTCGGATGCGACGTCGAGTTGGGATAGTCTGTTGCGCATTTCCGCGGCCGCTTTGACGGAGAAGGTCACGGCGAGCGTGGCGTGCGGATCCCATGCCTTGATGGCGCATGCGTAGGCGATTCTTCGGGTGACGGTCCGCGTTTTGCCGGCACCTGCGCCGGCGATGATACGGACGGGTCCGCGCACGGCGGTCGCCGCCATGCGCTGCGCATCGTCCAGTCCGTCGAGAATCGCTTCCGCTGTTGCATCCATATGCTCCATTGTGGCAGATTGCGTGACGAGACGGACGTCATCGGCGCGATTAACCGTGAATTCGTGGCAAGTCGCGCCCTTATTAGCCTTCAGTGTGTATTAAGGTTGGAATTGTGACCGAACGAAGCAGATTTATGATGGCCGCCTTGGCGAGCGCGGCGATGCCGAACGCCACCATCGCTGGCACGCGTGACAGCGAGCAGGTCAACGCCACCGACAAGGGGTATGGCATTGATCATGCCGTGGTGCAGGACGCCGCGGGCAAGTTGTATGACACGTTCGCTTCGAACACGCCGAAGGGACGCAAGCGTCTCGCTGGTCGCGTGCGTGCCGCGCAGACGTTGATGGCAACCGCGAGTTGGGCGGATTGGGGTTCGACGTCGATCGCGTTCTGGCGTTCTCCAACGGCGAACAGGAGAGGTCCGTCACAGGAGACGTTTCCGTGATGATCGCCACGCATCATGATGGTCAGGCACGTCCGCTGACGCTGCTGACGTTGGACGACTGTGCCAGCGTGGGCACCGCGTTGGGCGCGATACACCGTCTTCGTCCGGATTTTCTGCAGGAGGCCGGCTATCCGGTGTTCTCCACGGGGCAGATTCGCGCGCAGCTGACCGCATGGATCAAGCGTTTGCGTCAGGCTGGCCATGTGCCGCAGGAAATCACGACGAGCTGGTCCGACGTTCTTGAAACGGACGGCCTGTGGTCGTTCGCCACCTGTCCGGTGCATGGTGGCCTGTCCGACGGCGATGTGCTGTTCTCGGGCTCGTCGATCACCGCCATCACGAACTGGCAGGATATGCAGGTCAATGATCCGGCACGTGATTTGGCGTGGATTTTCTCCAAGCTTGACGAGAACCACCGTAATGCGTTGCTCAGCGCGTATGGACGCATGCTGGGCAATCGTTTGGACGATCTGATCATGCTGCGCGCCAACCTGTGGCTGCAGATGGAACAGGTGGGCGATTTCATCAGCGCGTTGAATCAGGCCGATAGCGTCAAGATCATGCAGTTCAAGGCGCAGGTGGAGCGTTTGGCTCACCAGTTGGGTATGCTCACCGCGAAGAACCACAGGCCGAGCGAGACGCGTCAGGACGAGCAGAAGGCCGGCAACCGTCCGCCGAGCACCATCACCGTGGGCACGTTGCTGGACGAATCGGAACGTCGCAGGCAGGCGGCGGCGCAGCAGAATAACGATGCCGACGCGACCGGCGAACGTCATATCGACGCGACCGATATGGATGATGACAGGACCGGCGATTTCGACGTCACCGGCTCCCAGCCCGTCCGTAAGACGAAGCAGATCGTCGATGACGCCACGGAAGCGTTCGATGTGACTGCCGCCGAACATATCGCCTCCGCCGGCACGGTTTCCGGCAGTGCCGATTCGGACGATACGAGCGAACGTGAGGAATCCCCCGTCAGCACGTTCGTTCCGGAGCAGTCCGCGAGGGAGCGTCACGAGTCGTTGCCGTCCAGTTCGACCATTGTGATCAGCACGTTGCAGACCGCCGATGGCAGCGACGACACGAACGAGGAGGAAATTCCTCAAGCCCATAGCGAAGCGGCGACCATGCTCATTCCGCTGCTCGAACGCGATGAGGCCACTATGCAGAAGGCCAAAGCGGAGGTCGACCGGCTGCAGGCCGAGGACGCCACCGATGAGAAACCGCGCGTAGAATAAGCGCATACATTGCAAACGACTTTGCACACGAACACCCTTACAAGGAGCATCATGGATATCGAACTGGGCATTCAGAACGTGGCACGCACCGTCACCTTCAGCACCGAGCAGAGCGCCGACGAGGTGAACAACGTCATCGCCGAGGCCGTGGAGAATGGCAAGACCATCAACCTGACCGACGACAAGGGCCGTCGCATCGTGGTGCCGGCCGGTTCTCTCGGCTATGCCATCATCGGTTCCGAAACCAAGCACGCCGTCGGCTTCGGCAATCTCTGATCGTCACCTGCAAACGCGTTGGACACGTTCCAAATGAAAAAGACGTCGGACCATATCAGGTTCGGCGCCTTTTTCATATTCGATTCATGTATCCGGTTCACGCTTGGAAATTCCATATCCGGATTTCATGCGGCATGTGAGCTGCCGACGCGACCGATCAAATCCACACCCCGATGCAGGATTTCGCGTACGGTGTCGTCGTCGGTAAGGTTCTCGCCCAGACCGTTCGGCTTGCCTTTGCCATGCCAGTCCGAGCCGCCGGTCACCAGCAGATCGTGCCGTGCGGCAATCGTCAGCAATCGTTCGCGCTGTTCCGGAGGATTGCCGCGATGCCATATTTCCAAGCCGTCCAAGCCGTCGGCGATCATCGCGTCAAGCTGCTCGTCGGACAGCAGCCGGCGGTTGCGTTGCGGATCGCCCGCATGCGCGGCGACCACCACACCGCCCGCCCCCTTGACGGCGGCGATGACCTCGTGCGTCGACGGCGACGGCGTGGGAATGTAATACTTGGATTTGGCGCTCACCGCGTCGGCGAACGCGTCGGAACGCGTCTCGTATACGCCCGCCGCGACCAGCGCGTCGGCGATGTGCGGACGGCCGATTGTGGTGCGCTCCCCTTCCTTCACTTGGGCGAGCACATCGTCCCACGTAATCGGAAAATCCTGCGACAGCCGCTCAACCATGCGTTTCGTACGCCGCAATCGCGCCGCACGCGTGTTGGCGAACATGCTGGAAATATGCTCGTTGGACGGATCGTATTGGAAGGCGAGCATGTGCACGGACACATCTTCGTCGACGGCGGTGATTTCCGTGCCCAGCAGCAACGGCAAACCGATTTCCTCCGAGGCTTCCGTCGCCTCGCCCCAGCCGGCGGTGGTGTCATGGTCGGCAATCGCCACACCATGCAAGCCAAGCTTCCTTGCCTGCTCCACCAGCGTGCGCGGCGTCTCCGTACCGTCGGAAAAGACGGTATGGCAATGAATATCCCAACCTTGTGCGGGTGGTTCCGCGTAACTCACGTGACTCATATGACTATCGTAAGCTCGAATCCGCGGTTTTTCGCGTAGACTGAGACATGACAACGTTTGTATTTTGATTTTCCAAGGATTGACGATGAGCGATTTTGAAGGCCAGGCCGCTGTGGACGCAGCCGATGACGAAACGAGCGTCGGCACAGCCGTCGCCATGGACGACGACTACACGAAGCCGCGCGGGTGGCGTCACGGCGCAACGTGGACGTATCTGATCATGCTGCTCGCTTCGGCGGTGGCATTGCTCGTATCGTTCATTCTGTCGGCGGACACGCTGAAAATGGCACGCAATCCCGGGCAGAAGCTCAACTGCGATGTGAACGCCGTGCTGTCCTGTTCCACGGTGGCCGAATCCTGGCAGGCGGAGATCGTGAAGTTCGCCGGATTGAGCTTTCCGAACGCGTTCTTCGGCATTGCCGCCGAATCGGTGTTCGTGACGATCGCGGTGATCGGACTGGCCAAGGTGGCCGTGCCGCGTTGGTTCGCGCTGTGCACATGGCTTGGAGGCCTTGCCGCGTTGGCGTATTCGTATTGGCTGACCACGCAGTCGCTGTTCGTCATCAACGCGATGTGCCCGTGGTGCCTGGTGCTGATGTTCTCCACCACCGTGCAGTTCATGGCGTTGTCGCATGCCACGGTGGCCGTGCAGGACATGCCGTCCGGCCATGCTGGATTGCGCAAGTATTACCGGCTGAATTTCGATCTGATGGTCGATGTGGTGTGGATTGTGGCGCTGATCGTGGTCATTCTCGTCAAGGACGGCCCGATGCTGTTCGCCTGATACGGTTTGCATCGAGCCTTTTACGATGAAGGCCGACCCTGCGGGGCCGGCCTTTTGCCTATCCGCTTTTTCGTTTGCTGCCGCAGCGGTTACAGCAGTTCGATTTTGCCTACGATGGTGGCGCTGCCGGTAAGCTTCACGTCTTCGTCGGTCACGTCGACGCGCAAGGTGCCGCCACGTACGGTGATGGTCCAATGGTCGATGCCGGTTTTGGCACGCAACGTGATGGCGGTGGCGCATAGGCCCGTGCCGCACGACAGGGTTTCGCCGCAACCGCGTTCGTTGACGCGCATGGTGGCCTCGCCCGCATCGTCGCCTTCGCTTTGCTCGTCGATGCGCACGAACTCCACGTTCTGGTCCGACGGAATCTCGGGCGCGACGACCGGCTTGGTGACCAGATCAAGGTCTTCGACGTTCGGCAGGCTGGCGAACGCGTCTTCAAGTACGGCCACGACGTGCGGATTGCCCATGTCCACGAACGTGCCACGTGCGGAACCGGACGTGCCCGGAATGGTCACTTCGTAACCGTCGACGTCGCCACGCTTCCATGCGCCCATCTCCACTTGGAACACGTCCTTGCCAAGGCCCGGCACATCGCCGAGCGAAGTCAGGATCTTCACGCCGGCGCGGGTGCCGAGATGGAATGGCTTGCCGCCCGGCTGGTCGGCGATGCCCTGCCGCTGCGCGAACAAGGTGATCGCACGTGTGCCGTTGCCGCACATCTCGGCCAGCGAGCCGTCCGCGTTGCGGTAGTCCATGAACCAGTCCGCATCGCCCGCCGCGCAATCGGCGATCTGCCTTTCGTTCACATCGGACACCGCCTGCGGATGCGCCAGACGGATCAGACCGTCGCCGCCGATGCCGAAATGGCGGTCGCACAGGAATCGCACTTCATCGGCGGTCGGCTCGTGCGTACCGTCTTCGTCGAGATACACCACGAAATCGTTGCCCGTGGCGTGCGCTTTGTAAACAATGCTCGGAATGCTCATACCGATTCACTCTACACGCGGTAGGCTATTGAAGTGTTTGGCTCGATGCGCGCATGGCATTTCCGCGCACGGAACAGGCGGAGCAAGGGAGGACGTATGGCTTCAACGGCACCGATCGGCGTTTTCGATTCCGGCTTGGGAGGAATCTCCGTGGCACGTGAGATCCGCCGCGATATGCCGAACGAGCGCGTGCTGTATTTTGGCGATTCCGCGAACGCGCCGTACGGCACGAAATCGCCCGAACAGGTGCGTGAGCTATCCGACGCCATTGTGAAACGCTTCGTGGAGCAGGGTGTGAAGGCGGTCGTCATCGCCTGTAATACCGCCACTTCTGCCGCGGCCAACGAATTGCGCGACAGATACGACATTCCGATTATCGGCATGGAACCTGCGCTGAAGGTGGCATGCGACCGCGGTCATGGCAATCGTCAGCGTGTCATCGTCGCCGCCACTCCCCTGACGTTGCGGGAACGCAAGTTCGCGGTGCTGATGGATCGTTTCAAAGCCGACCATACGATTTTCCCGGAGCCTTGCCCCGGCTTGGTGGAGATCGTGGAGCACGGCCAGCTCGACGATCACGACGTGGTGATGCGTACGCTGCACCAGTATTTCGACCAGTACGACCTATCCACGATTGACGCGGTTGTGCTCGGCTGCACGCATTTCGTATTTTATCGCGACTATTTCCGCGAACTGTTGCCTGATACAGCGGAGATTATCGACGGCAACGAGGGTACCGTACGTCACCTTGGCGTGGTACTCGAATCGCTTGGCAAGCTCGCTCCGGAAGACACGGAAGGTGATATTAAACTAGCCAATTCCGACACTTCTGTACGAATCGCGCAGTTGGCACAGTCACTACTTAATCGCTGAACGCGAATGTCCCGACAAGGCGCGTAAAGTCAGGGGAAACCCGAAAAAGGGACGACGCGAAAGGACAGGTGCGTATGGCCAACAGAACAGCGATGATCGACGTCGGTGGCGGTTTCCGCGCGATTTACGGCGCGGGCGTGATGGACCGCATGCTGGAGGACGGCATACATGTCGACCATTGCTATGGTGTTTCCGCCGGCAGCGCCAATATGGTTTCCTACATTTCCGGACAGCACGGGCGAAACCACACGTTCTACACGCAGTACGCGTTCCGTAAGGAATACGCGAGCTTCGACAGCTATGTGAAGAACCACAATTACGCGAACCTCGATTATGTGTACAGCACGCTGAGCAACCACGATGGCGAGAATCCGGTGGATTACGAGGCGTTTGCGGCGAATCCGACCGAATTCACCGTGGTGGCCTGCAATGCGGACGATGGTTCCACGAAGTATTTCGACAAGTCGGACGTCGGCTACGACAATTACGACATCATGAAGGCGTCATCGGCGGTGCCGGTGGCGTGCGAACCGTATGTGATCGACGGCGTCCCGTATTACGACGGGGGCATCGCTGATCCGATTCCGGTGCAGAAGGCCATCGACGACGGCTATGACCGCATCGTGGTGATTCTCACCCGTCCGAAAGACACCGTACGCGAACAGAAGAAGGATATCGGCCCGGCCACGATCCTGAAGCGCACGCACCCAGAGGCCGCGGAAAAGCTGATGAACCGCTATCAGACGTACAACGACGAGGTGGCGTTGGCCAAGGAATACGAGAAGGATGGCCGTGTGCTCATCCTCGCGCCGGAAAGCATGTACGGCTTGAACACGCTGAGCAAATCGTTCGAAGGTCTGGAACGCATGTACCGCGCCGGATATGCGGCGGCGGCCGCGATTCCAGCGTTCCTGGAAAGCTGAAATCCGTTCTTCCGCAGCGCTGTCATGCGTTTCCAACGGTTCTAACGGCAACCGTATGACAGCAATCGCATAATGCAATCATATGGCAGCCGTCGTATGTGCGTTACGGCATCGCAACACGCGTAACCGGGCGGCGGCTATGCTGGAACGCATGGAAAAGCAGAATCGTATTTTTTCCGGCTTTGATGCCGATGCCATCGATCGCACCACCGCCGCAGATCTGGCCGAAGTCGGTTCCGACAAGTGGACCCGCTACCCCGGCTGTATCGGCGCGTTCATCGCGGAAATGGACTACGGCCTGGCGCCGTGCATCCAGCAGGCCATCGACAGCGCCTGCGACCATTGCAAACTCGGTTACATTCCCGAACCGTGGAAGCGCCGCGTGGCCGAGGCGTGCGCCGGCTGGCAGAAAAGCCACTACGGCTGGGACGTGGATCCGGACATCATCCGCGTGGTGCCGGACGTGTTGGAAGCGTACGAGATCTTCCTGCGCGAGCTGGTCGGCGCCGGCAATGCCGTGGTCGTGCCGACGCCCGCGTACATGCCGTTCCTGAGCGTGCCGAAGCTGTACGACGTCGACGTGATCGAAATCGAAATGCTTCAGGGAACCGACGAAACGACCGGCGAGCGCGAATGGCTGTTCGATTTCGACGCCATCGAACGCGCGTTCGCGGCTGGCTGCCATGCGTTCGTGCTGTGCAATCCGCACAATCCGATCGGCAAGGTGCTTACGTTGGCCGAGGAGCAGCGGCTGTGCGAGCTGGCGGAACGGTACGACGTGCGTATTTTCAATGATGAGATTCACGCGCCGTTCGTGTTCGAGGGGCGTCATATTCCGTATCCGACCATCAGCGAGGCGGCCGCGCGGCAGTCTATGACCGCTACCAGCGCGTCGAAGTCGTTCAACATTCCGGGTACGAAGTGCGCGCAGGTGCTGCTGACGAATTCGGCGGACCGTGAGATGTGGGCGGAACGTGCGGAGTGGAGCGAGCATCAGACCGCCACGATCGGTGCGATCGCCACCACCACCGCCTACAACGAGGGCGATCCGTGGTTCCAGGACGCGCTTTCCTACGTGCGACGCAATCTTGGGTTGTTCGACAAGCAGATGCGCACGCGGTTCTCGGGCGTTGGCTATATTCGCCCGCGCGGCACGTATATCGCATGGCTGGATTTCGGCCCGCTTGGCATTGACGATCCGGCCGCGTATTTCCTTGAGAAGGCGAAGGTGGCGCTGACCGACGGCCGTTCGTGCGGCCGCGCGGGAGCCGGCTGCGTGCGCGTGAACATGGCGATGCCGTATCCGCTGCTGGTGGATTGCCTCAACCGTATGCATGACGCGTTGCAGGTGGACGGTTTGCTTTAAAGTTTTCCGTCTTTCGTGTGTGACCGACGCTATGGGCGGCCACACACGCCATATTGCGGGAAAATCCGCCGAATCATTGCGATTGCAACGGTTGCGCTATGGGCGAATAGCAGCATGTTACGATGGCCGCACACCACCGTCGGTGGACGCGCGACGCGAATCCAGCGTATGCGTTTCATTGAGAAGAAGGCTTTACGAATATGCGATTCCCCTACAGCGGCAACGGCACATGGACGCCCGACTACCACTGCGGTTTCATTGATGCCGTCAAACGTTTTTCATCGGCTACATGGAGTTTCGGGGGCGTTCCAGCAGACGCGAGTTCTGGCTCGCCATGCTGTTCTTCATTCCGGTCAGCGTGCTGATATTCCTTATTCCGGCTGCCGGAACGGTGTCCGGAATACTGTGGATGCTGGCCACCATGGTACCGATCATGGCCATCTCCTTCAGAAGGCTGCATGATGCCAACCGCACCGGCTGGTGGTTTCTGCTTGGGCACGTCGGCACCATTCTGGCCCTTGCGATGCTGGTCGTCATTGCGTTCGGCCTGGTCATCATCGAAATCGGCATGATCATGGTCATCCCCCACGAGCCACCGAAACTCGACTTCATGACCCGAACAGCTTCCCGGGAATGCTGCTCACGCTGTTCTATGTCAGCCTCGGCATGGCCGGCATCTCGCTGATCATCCAAGCATTCCTGTACTCGCTGCCCAGCAAGCCCGAGGCGTCCGCTTCGACTGATGTTCTCAGCGGCATCCCGCCCCTCTTCCCTCCCTGCATTACCCTCTTAGCCCTTTTGTATGGAAACGTTCCATCTCACATTGAGACAGAGCAGTGAGCTCGGTTAACAAAACTCCTATAATCACGTCTATTGTCTTTCCGCCGTCATAAGCGACGGAATGTCAACATCAGAGGAGAAAACAATGAAGAGAAACATGCTCCACCGCCTGGTCGCCATGGCCGCGGCGGGAACCATGCTGATGTCGGTCGCCGCGTGCGGCTCGTCATCCGATGACAACGCCGCCACCAGCAATTCCAGCGACACCTCGCTGATTTCCGTGAACAACAGCGAGCCGCAGAACGGTCTGATTCCGAGCGACACCAACGAAATGGGCGGCGGCAAGGTCATCCGCTACCTGTTCGAAGGTCTGGTGAGCTTCGATGCAAAAGGCAAGCAACATCTCGAAGTCGCCGAGAGTATCACCCCGAACGAGGATGCCACCAAGTACACGATCAAGTTGAAGGAAGGCTGGAAGTTCACCAACGGCGAGGCAGTAACCGCCCATTCCTTCGCCGACACCTGGAGTTTCGCCGCCAATGTGAAGAACGCGCAGAAGACCGCAAGCCGATTCTCCACCATCAAGGGCTATGACGAGCTGCAGGATCCGAACGTCGATCCGAAGGCCACACTTTCCGGTCTTTCCACCCCGGACGACTACACGCTGGTCGTCGAGCTGAACAAGCCTGATTCCGTATTCCCGACCAAGCTCGCGCACCAATCCATGTTCCCGCTGCCAAGCGTGGCATTTAAGGACATCAAGAAGTTCGGACAGGCCCCGATCGGCAATGGTCCGTACAAGTTCAAGTCCTGGTCGCATGACAAGAACATCATCATCGTGCCGAACAAGGATTACAAGGGCAGCCGCAAGGTATCCAACAAAGGCATCGAATACCGCGTCTATACGAATGAGGATTCCGCTTACTCCGACGTGCTGTCCGGCAACCTCGACGTGATGGATCAGATTCCACAGTCCGCGGTGAAGACCTTCCGTCAGGATTCCAGCGTGATCGCCTACAGCCAGGCAGGATCCTCATTCCAGTCCTTCGTCATTCCGGAACGTCTTGAGCATTTCGGCAACGACGAAGAAGGCCAATTGCGTCGTCAGGCCATTTCCATGGCCATCAACCGCGACCAGGTCGTCAAGAAGGTTTACAACAACACGAAGACCCCGGCCACCGATTTCACTTCACCGCTCGTCCCCGAATATGTGAAGAAACTGGAACAGAACGGCAGCAACCTGAAATACAACGCTTCCAAGGCCAAGGAACTCTGGAAGAAAGCCAATGCCATCAAGCCATGGTCCGGCAACTTCCGAATCGCCTATAATGCCGATGGCGGCCATAAGGAATGGGTCGATGCCGTGTGCAATCAGATCAAGAACACACTCGACATCGACGCCGCTGGCGAGCCGTACGCCACGTTCAGCGACGTGCGTAACCAGGTGACCAACCGCACCATCAAAACCGCGTTCCGTGCCGGCTGGATGCTGGATTACCCGTCCGCCGAGGATTACCTCAACCCGCTGTACGCCTCCAGCTCCGCTGACGGTCATGGTTCGAACGATGGTGATTACAAGAGCGCGGAATTCGACAAGCTCCTGAACGCCGCACTTGCCCAGACCGACGTGAAGAAGCGAACCGAGGACTTCACCAAGGCCCAGGAAGTGCTGGCCAACGATCTGCCGGTGATTCCGCTGTGGAACGACAACGTCGCCGCCGCGTCCGCGACGAACGTGAAGAACGTGTCGTTCGACTACACCAACCTGCCTACCTACAACACCATCACCAAGTGACGGCTTCGTTGTGACGTTTCGCTGCCAATCGGCAACGAAAAAACGAGTGGGGGTTCGAATCCTTAATGGATTCGAACCCCCACTCGGCGTTTTGCAGCCGTTTCGTTTATTTGCTTACGGCGTCAAACCTATGGCGTCAGCTCTGCACGTAGCTGCCCTTCGGGGACTTCCAACCGCAGTTCATCATCTCGCTGTTGAACACCATCGCACCGTCGCCATGGGCGGGGACGACGATCATGCCACCGTCGCCGTGGTGACGGGCCACACCGTCCAGCGCGGCCTTCGCAGCCTCGACCGGATCTTCCTTGGCATACAGCACACGGTCGGAAACCTGGTGTGCGGCGACTTCCTTGACGAACGCCTCACCGATGCCGGTGCAGGAGATCGCAACGGAATCGTTGTTGGCGTAGGTGCCGCAACCCGGCAGTGGCGAATCGCCAACACGGCCCGGCATCTGGTTGGTGATGCCGCCAGTGGAGGTGCCGGCTGCGATATTGCCGGACGCGTCACGTGCGACGCGCCGATGGTGCCATGCTTCTCCCATTCGTCGCCATTGGACTGCGCCTCACGCAGGGATTCCTGACGGGCCGGGGTGATGAAGTACTCGCTGTCGCACAGTTCGATGCCCCACTCCTTGAGCAGGTTATCGCCCGGCTTGGCGAACATGACGTGCTTGGTCTTCTCCTTGATGGCGCGCGCCACATTGATCGGGTTCTTGGACGTGGTCAGACCGCATGCGGAGCCGACTTCGCCGTCAACGCCGGTCATCAGGCAGGAATCCATGGACACGATGCCTTCGCTCGTCAACGCGGCACCACGGCCAGCATTGAATTCGGGAGCATCCTCCATGACACGAATGGCCGCGCAGACGGCATCTTCGGCCGGAGCGCCCTGTTCCAGCAGCGCATAGCCGGCTTCAAGGGCCCTGTTCAGATCCTGCTCCACCTGGGCGCGACGTTCCGGCGTGTCCTTCTTGCCGCGATTGCCAGCGCCTGCGTGGATCACCAGAAGGATTCCATCCGGATCAGCCTGGGCAAACCCGGACCG
>ENA-OQBU01000055-OQBU01000055.1-human-gut-metagenome-genome-assembly--contig:-NODE-55-length-36001-cov-4.594916_pt1 | contig 36001 bp, 44 predicted proteins | sample MGYA00242492_ERZ504566 | MGnify/ENA primary metagenome ERZ504566 (study PRJEB26092, sample SAMD00036261) | human gut metagenome | host: Homo sapiens | study: EMG produced TPA metagenomics assembly of...
GAATGCGGTGGCTTTCAGTGAACCATGTGACACCGCACATGATGAGTGTGAACGCGATGACGAAATCCACGATACAGTCCGCTGGCCTTCATGTAGTTTTCTCCCTTGGGGTCCATCTTCGGGATGACGAGGAAAAGTCCCAAGCACAGCAACGGCAATACATCAAGAATCAACGTTACGGCACGCGGGCCATAACCATTGACCGAACCATCGGCACTCCAATGAATCGGCACGTTTTTTCGGGAAGCCGACTATAGCAGGCAAGATGTGCGATGATGTTGACTACACACAGTGCAACAAGCGCAATGCACAGATTGCGTCCGATCGGAGCGATCTTCTCCCCCGAATCAGTCTTGTTCTTGTCTTCGGCATGGTTGATGTTGTTTTTTAAATCGTTCAAGTTGTTCCCGCGCATAAGACCCTCCTTTATTTATTGTCTGTTTGATCATTCGCTTGATTGACGTTTCCATCGCCGTCCATGAATCCCATGAACCATCCGATCAGATCCTGCATCACCGTGGTGTTGAGACTGTAGATGATGTTCTGCCCGTGCCGTTCGTCGGTTACCAGTCCCGCGGTTTTCAACGTGGTCAGATGGTGGCTGATCGACGGTTTGCTCATGTTGAATTGTTCCGCAAGTTCACCAGCCGTCATGTCACGTTCGCGCAGCAATTCCAAAATGCGCCGTCGCGTGGGATCGGAGAGCGCTTTGAATCCCTCCCCTGCCATACATTCCTCCTTCACTTCGCAATGTTTACACATTTCTTATTTAGATAATTATCTAAAATATCTACCGCGGACATGCGTGCGTTACGTTTCGCACGTTATGGTGGGAAGCATGATTGATTGGAGCAACCAGGACTGAGTTTTCAAAGAAGGCGCACCTTGCCCGTGTGGTGGAGCAATGGTGCGCCCGGTATTTCGCTTGACAGTCGCAAATTATGGGATCGTGGATCTGTCATAACGACTAGTCCACGATGATTCGACCTGTTTGAACGGTTGGTCGATAGTGATTTGTTTTACTGCTTCTGGTCATAGGGTGGGTTGATCATGCGGTCACGCCAATAGTAGACGTCATCATGTTCGCCGATTTCGCGATACACCTTGCATGGCTGTCCGAATGCGACCATATTGGCGGGAATATCTTTGGTAACCAGCGAGCATGCGCCAATCACCGAATTGTCGCCAATGGTGACGCCGGGAAGCACGGTAACGTTGGCGCCCAACCACACATTACGGCCGATGGTGACCGGCAGAGAATACTGTGTGACCTTCTCGCGCAGGTCAGGACGAATCGGATGGCCGGTGGTAATGATAGTGCAGTTCGGGCCGATCATGGTATGTTCGCCGATATGCACTTCACCATCATCAACTAACGTAAGGTTGAAATTGGCGTAAGCGTGCGCACTGAAATACGTGTTGCATCCCCAATTGGCATGTAACGGCGGTTCGATATAAGCGTCCTCGCCGAATTCGCCAAGCAGTTGGCGTGCGATTCGTTGCGTTGCGTCATTTGACTGGGGCGGGTTGCATGAAGTCGTATAGCAGTTCCATCTGTTCCTTCTGTGCTTTGATCATCTCTTCGTCATCGCAGGTGTAGATCAGTCCGGAATTCATAGTGTCAAGCACTCGTTGCGGCACAGTCATGGCAGCCTCCTTGCAGTCGTTCATGTCCGTTGCGATTATATACGAACACAACGCAACTCATGTCGTGATTCCGCATGCCTTTCGCGATTCTTTGCACAATCATCGGCCGCGCGTCTGCCAATATCGGAACGCCATGCAGTGTCATTTACCCCCATTTATTCCAGCATTGAAAACTCTGCGGATGGACGGAAGTACGTTGTCAACCAGGCGGATGGAATACGTCGTGTTTGTGGGTGGTGGGATAGCATATTGTTGGTTTTGTCGTTGTGATTGTTAATTGCAAGTCAATAGTCGAAGGAGAATCATGACATATTCCAAGAATGCGCCGTTCCGCGCCGATGTGGTCGGTTCTTATCTGCGTCCGGACGAACTCAAGCAGGCTCGTGCAGATTATGCTGCAGGTATTATTGATGCCGCTGGATTGAAAGCTGTCGAAGACAGGCTGATCACTGATCTGGTTGCCAAGCAGAAGGCCGCCGGCCTGCATGTCATCACCGATGGTGAATTCCGTCGCGGCTGGTGGCATTTCGATTTCATGTGGGGCTTCAACGGCGTGGACCATGTCGCAGCCGCCCATCGCGTTGCCTTCCATGACGAGGTCACTCCCGCCGACACTGCCACGGTGACCGGCAAGCTCGACGGACACGATCATCCGTTCGTGGAGCATTTCAAGTTCGTCAGGCAGTTTGAAGATGACAATACCGTTGCTCGCCAGACCATGCCTTCCCCAGCGCAGACCCGTTTCGTGCTTACCGGCAACAAGAACGCCTACCCGTACGACAAGTTCTACAAAGATGACGACGAGCTGACCGCGGATATCGTGGCCGCATACCGTCAGGTCATTGCCGACCTGTATGCCGCCGGCTGCCGTAACGTGCAGTTCGATGACTGCACTTGGACTCGCCTGTGCGACAAGAGCGTGCGTGAGCGTCTCGGCTGGAGCGATGAGGATGCGGCCCGCCTGCAGCAGGAGAATCTTGACGTGATCAACGCAGTGATCGCAGACCAGCCTGATGATTTGGTGATCAACACCCATATCTGCCGTGGTAATTTCCATTCCACGTGGCTGTCGTCCGGCGGTTATGCTCCGGTCGCAGCCAAGCTGTTCGGCGAAGAGAACGTGGACGCCTACTATCTGGAGTTCGACGACGACCGTTCCGGTGACTTCGCGCCACTGGCTGAGGTTTCCGGCGATAAACAGGTTGTGCTTGGCCTCGTCACCTCCAAGAGACCGGAACTTGAAGATCCGGAAGTGATTAAGGCTCGCATCTCCGAAGCGGCCCAGTATGTGCCGCTTGACCGCTTATGCCTGTCCACCCAGTGCGGTTTTGCCTCCACTGAGGAAGGCAACAAGCTCACTGAGGAGCAGCAGTGGGCCAAGATCGCACTCGTAAGGTCCATCGCCGAAGAAGTCTGGGGCGAATAATCCAAGCCAATGCTCGGTACGACCAGCTTATGACATGGTCGTACGGGCATTGTGTTATTCGATGATGTGAACGCGGAGCATTGGGCGAAACGTATAATACGGGACAGCAATCGTGAAATCATAACATCGCAGACAGGGAAAGCTATGAGAAAAGTGGCTTTTATTTGCATGCATAATTCATGCCGCAGCCAGATTGCCGAAGCGTTGGGAAAGCATCTACGCGGAACCGATTGTGATTTTTATTCCGCAGGTGTGGAAACCAAGCCGCAGATCAATCAGGATGCCGTACGACTCATGAAAGAGCTTTACGGCATCGACATGGAGAAAACGCAATACTCCAAGCTGATTTCGGATATTCCAAAACCTGACACCGCGATCTCCATGGGCTGCGACGTGGGATGTCCCTCATATCGGCAAGACTTTCGACGATAATTGGAATCTGCCAGATCCAACCGGGCACAACGATGAAGCTTTCATTGACATCATCCGTCGCATCGAGGAAAACATCATGAAGCTCTAAAGGGTCTTGACCAGCATCCGTTCGAAGCCCACCAAGACCCTTCCAAAGCATTCTAGGTTAGCTTCTAGCACAATCAGCAGGCAGCTAAATTTTGCCAGCGTGATTTGGTAAGAACATTCACGTGCCCGACACGCACCTCGTGCATAAGAGGCACCGGTACCTCATCACACGTGTATGATAGACAAAACCAACCTTCTCCTGCACCCGCTTCGACTTCAGATTGCCGTCATAATAGCCGCACCAAATCGCACTCATACCAAGATCAACAAAACCATGACGGATAACCTCCTTGGCTGCCTCCGACATATAACCCCTCCCCCAGAAAGGCTTGCCCAGCCAGTAACCCAACTCACACTCATCATCACGATCCGTCATATCCGTATGACCATTAAGCTTTAACTCAATCGAACCAATGGGGTTATTGCTGCCGCGCTCGCAAATCGCGTAGCATTCCTTGCCATTGAGCACATGACGAATCGTATTGAGACTTCTTCTTTCGATCGGTGTGCGGGCCAGCCCGCGATAGGCCCGATATCCGGATCTTCGCATAGGAGTACAAGCTTTCCGCATCTGTTTCCGCCCAATCCCTCAATGTCAGCCGTTCCGTTTCCAACATGTAGTCGACCTCTTTCACACGCAATGCATTGAACTGAAGTATAGATTAGCCTGCAAGGAGAGTTTGCTGTGAGTTGCGCGGCGGAGGCGTGACGCGGATGGAGGCGATACATGCGAAAGTGACGGCTGGCCTAACTCTCCTGTGGGCTTCGATGAAAGTTACGTCCAGTGCAGGGCGTAGATTCATAGCCAACACGTAAAGCAGGGGGGCTCCCCAACGGAGCTGAGATAGGCGAATGCCTGACCCTTTGAACCTGTTGGTTAGCACCAACGTAGGGAGCGAAGAATGAGTGTCGTAGCGCACACGCATTGCCAGCGTCAATTGGCATCCGTAAAAGTCTGCGCAGCAGATGCGTCGACCAAACAGTCTGCATCGCGCAATCATCAATCGTAATTCCATTTTCTATCCCGTATAACCGAGCATACGGGCGCGTCAGCATACCCATTGCCTGCGAAATCAAGTTTTCCCAACCCAAAACATCATAATCAAGGGGGAATCATGAGCAATTATCCATATGCGTCGATGCGAGACAGCTTCGACCTGAGCGCCTATTTTGTGGTAGGACCACAGGATTGCAAAGGCCGACCGATCACCGACGCATCGATGACGCATTGCGCGGGGGCGCAAGCTTCATCCAACTGCGCGTCAAAGACGCTGACGCGAAGGATCTCACCGACATGGCGCGTGATATCGCGCAAATCATCGAAGACAACAATAAGTCGGATTCCGTGGCATTCGTGATCGACGACCGTGTGGACGTGGTCTGGCAGGCCCGCAGCAAAGGCATCAAGGTTGACGGCGTGCACATCGGACAGACCGATATGGAACCGCGCGAAGCCCGTGCACTGCTTGGCGAAGATGCCATCGTGGGCTTGTCCGCCGAAACGGAAAGCCTGGTCAAACTCATCAACGAATTGCCCGACGGCTGCATCGACTATATCGGTGCGGCACCACTGCATGTTTCCGTCACCAAGCCGGAAGCGTCCGTAGGCGGCAATGACGGTTCCGGTCGCACGCTTGACGAAGAGCAGATCAACACCATTTGTTCAGCCAGTGGTTTTCCGGTAGTGGTAGGCGGTGGCGTGACCGCAGATGATATGGAGATGCTGGCGCATTCAAAGGCGGCAGGCTGGTTCGTGGTGTCCGCGATTGCAGGAGCCGATGATCCGGAGCTGCAACCCGCAATATGGTAGCGCGCTGGAAAGCCGTACGTGGCGACACGAAGCACGGGTACGCGCCGCGCGTGAAAGCCCAGAAAACAGCGGAAATCAACGCTGACAACACAGCCGACGGCGCATCCGGCGAAAAGAAGTTCACCAATGCGAAGGAAGCCAAGGCCGCCTCCAAGCTTGCCAAGCAACAGCGCGTCGACATTGCCGCACGCGATTCCAAGCAGCGAGACAAAGCACATATTCGCAAAACCACGCCGGTGCATTTCGAAAACGAATTCGGTTCCTACGATCTGCAAGTGCCGTACACTGAAATCAAACTGTCTGACACTCCTGGCGTCGGACCGAACGCACCATCAAGGATTACAACACCGAAGGTCCGAAATGCGATCCGAAGGAGGGTCTCGCTCCCCTACGTTTTGGACTGGATTCTTGACCGTGGAGACGTCGAAGAATATGAAGGACGTCGCCGCAATTGGAAGATGACGGCAAACGCGCCATCAAACGTGGCAAGGCTTCCAAGGAATGGCGTGGTCGCCAGCATAAGCCGATGAAGGCCAAGGATCATCCGGTGACGCAAATGTGGTACGCGCGCCACAACATCATCACGCCGGAAATGCGCTATGTGGCGGAGCGCGAGCATTGCAGCGTGGAATTGGTACGCAGCGAACTGGCCGCAGGGCGTGCGGTCATGCCTTGCAATATCAACCATCCCGAAGCTGAACCCATGATCATCGGCTCGAAGTTCCTCACCAAGCTCAACGCCAATATGGGCAATTCGGCGGTCACTTCGTCTATTGACGAGGAGGTGGAGAAGCTCACGTGGGCCACCAAGTGGGGTGCCGACACTGTGATGGATCTGTCTACCGGCAACGACATTCACACCACTCGTGAATGGATTCTGCGCAACTCCCCCGTGCCGATCGGCACCGTGCCAATGTATCAGGCGCTCGAAAAGGTGGAGGATGATGCGTCCAAGCTCAGCTGGGAACTGTTCCGCGACACAGTGATCGAACAGTGCGAGCAAGGCGTGGATTACATGACGATTCACGCCGGTGTGCTGCTGCGTTTCGTGCCGTTGACGGCGAATCGTATGACGGGCATCGTTTCGCGTGGCGGTTCGATCATGGCCGAATGGTGTTTGCAGCATCATCAGGAAAGCTTCCTGTATACGCATTTCGATGAGTTGTGTGAGATCTTCGCCAAGTACGATGTCGCATTCTCACTGGGTGATGGACTTCGTCCGGGATCGCTTGCCGATGCGAACGATGCGGCACAGTTCGCCGAACTGATGACTTTGGGCGAGCTTACGCAGCGCGCATGGGAACACGACGTGCAGGTGATGATCGAAGGACCCGGCCATATTCCGTTCGACACCGTGCGCATGAACATCGAGATGGAAAAGGCGATCTGCAAGGACGCGCCGTTCTATACGCTTGGACCGCTCACCACCGACACCGCTCCCGGCTACGACCACATCACGTCGGCGATCGGCGGTGTGGAAATCGCCCGCTATGGCACTGCCATGCTGTGTTATGTGACGCCGAAGGAACATCTTGGGCTGCCGAATAAGGACGATGTGAAGCAAGGTGTGATCGCATACAAGATCGCCTGCCATGCGGCTGATATCGCCAAGCATCATCCGCATGCCATCGACCGCGACAATGCCATGAGCAAGGCACGTTTCGAATTCCGTTGGCTTGACCAGTTCAACCTGAGCTACGATCCGGACACCGCCATCGCGTTCCATGATGATACTTTGCCGGCCGAGCCTGCGAAGATGGCGCATTTCTGTTCGATGTGCGGTCCGAAGTTCTGCTCCATGGCCATCAGCCAAAACATCCGCAAAAAATTCGGTAATGCCGAAGCACAGGAGAAGCTCGTCGCCGACGCGCAAACCATCGCTGCCGGCATGCAAGAGATGAGCGAGCGCTTCCGCGAGCAGGGCGGCCATCTGTACCAGTAGACCGAACTGTAGTAGGTGTGACGAACGGGATTGTCTGGTGTGTAGAAAGCCGGCAATCCTTTTTGTCGCTTATGCCGATATGGAGCACTCCGATAGGGACAACTCTTTTGCTTGTGGGCCTGACCCGTCAAGCCGGTCCGCTCCCATTGGGCGAACACCTGACCGGTTTTGTCGAGCACGGTTTGTGGGGTTTCCAACTGTGTGCGATCCTCGTCAAGCTGCAATTGGTTTTTCACGTCCTTGATCTGCGCGATCGGCAGTCCACTATCCAGACAAGAGGGTATAAGCACTCCCCCACGGTCAGTACATGGCTCTAACCTGAATTTATGACTCTTCTTCAGCTGAAATATATTGTGAAAATCGTGGAATGCGGTTCCATGAACGAAGCCTCGCACGAGCTGTACGTGTCACAGCCCGCGTTGAGCTCGTCTGTGAAGGAACTCGAGAATGAGCTTGGCATCGAGATCTTCACCCCGCTCGTCGCAAGGCATCGCCTTGACCGTGGACGGAGCGGAATTCCTCACCTACGCGCGCCAGGTGCTCGATCAGGCGTCGCTGCTCGAAGAACGTTACAAGAACGCGAAGCCACGCAAGCAGCTGTGTTCCGTGTCCACACAGCATTACATGTTCGCCGTCGAAGCGTTCGTGGAAATGATCAACTCCATCAAATCCGACGAATACGAGTTCACCATTCGTGAGACGCGCACCAAAGACATCATCAACCAAGTGGCGAACATGCTTTCCGAAATCGGCATCATCTACCTGTCCGATTTCAACAAAGACGTAATTGGCAAGATGTTGCGCGAAAAGCATTTGGAATTCCATCCACTGTTCCGTGCTCCGTTGCATGTGTTCATTTCACGCAACAATCCACTGGCCGGCAAGAAGAAAGTCACGATGGACGACTTGAAGCCGTTCCCGTTCATCCAGTACGAGCAGGGCGAGGAGGGCAGCTTCTTCTTCGCCGAAGAGGCGGTCTGGCCGGAATACTCCCCCAAGCAGATCAACGTGACCGACCGTGCGACGATTCTGAACTTCATCATCGGTCTGAACGGCTACACCGTGTGCACCGGCATCGACAACGGCGATCTCAACAATGAGAAAATCGTGACCGTGCCGCTTGACACCGATGAGACCATGCTGGTCGGCTGGATCACGAACGAGCGTGCGAAGCTGTCGAAGGCCGCGGAAAACTATTTGGAGAAGCTCAAGTCGGTGGTGGCCGACCATGGATACAACCTGATCGACTGAATGCACTCTGATATGAGATTGAAAAGTGCCTCGCACCGATGCTTTCGATTGGTGTGAGGCACTTTTCATATGTCAACTATAGGACCCGCCTATAGAATTCAGGCACCATACTGCTCCAGATAAGCGTCGGCAGCGGCCTTGATCTCGTCGGTCACATACGCGGTGCCGTCAGCGGTTTCGATATGCTGGCCGGCCTCGAAGATCTCGCGCACGTTGGCAATGGCGAATACCGGGAAGCCGAACTCTGCTTCGACGGCCTTCACCGCGGACGTGTCGGAATCCTTGGTCTTTTCCATACGATCCACGGAAAGCACCAAGCCGACGACCTCCACATCCGCTTCGGCCTTGAGCTTGGGAATGACCTCGCGTACTGCGGTGCCTGCGGTCATCACGTCGTCGACGAGCAGTACCTTCATGCTGTCGGTCAGCTGGGTGCCGACCATCATGCCGCCGTCGCCATGATCCTTCTTCTCCTTGCGGTCGAAGGTGTAGCCGACTTCCATACCGTGGCCGGAAGTCAGAGCGATCGCGGTGGAGACGCCCAGCGGAATGCCCTTGTAGGCAGGACCGAAAATGGTGTCGATGTCGTTCGGCAGATTGCCTGCTTCGATTTCCGCCGCGATCTTCTCCGCATAGAATGCGCCGAGCGTGGCGATCTTACGTCCGTCGTTGAATGCGCCCGCATTGATGAAATACGGCGACTTACGACCGGACTTCAGCGTGAACTCGCCGAATTTCAGCGCCTGCGCTTCCAGCAGGAACTTGGTAAAACGGTGGTCGAGGGATTCAGTCATGTCATGCTCCTTTGATGAATGATCGAGGTCAACGCCAAGTTTCGCCCTTGGCGAGCTTGTCTGCGAGTTCGGGACGTGCGTCGAGCAGCTCGTCGAGTTCGCGGGCCACACGCAATGGCGCGGTCGGTTCGAACAGTGCGGCCGCACCGACTTCCACGGCGTTCGCTCCGGCATACAGGTATTCAAGCGCCTTCTCACCGGAATCGATGCCGCCGATGCCGATGATCGGAGTGTTCGGTAATGCGGAGCGGGTCTTCCACACGGCCACGAGTCCCATCGGCAGCACGGCCGGTCCGGAAACGCCGCCGGTCACATGGTCGATGATCGGTTCTCCAGTGCGAATGTTGATGCGCATGCCGAGCAGTGTGTTGATCATGCTCAGCGCGTCGGCGCCGCTTTCCACGGCCGCGCGGGCAGGCACGGTGATGTCGGTGACGTTCGGCGTGAGCTTGACAATCATCTTCTTGTCGGTGAGCTTGCGCAGGCGGGTGATCAGACGGCTCAACGCCACCGGATCAGTGCCGACGCTCATACCTCCGGCGGACACGTTCGGGCAGCTCACGTTGATTTCCAGCATGTCTGCCGGAGAATCGTTCAGCTTGGACACGACTTCGACATAGTCGTCGTCGCAGTGACCGGCCACATTGGCGATGACCGTGGCGTTGATGGCCTTGAGCTTGGGCAGGTCGTCTTCCAAATAATGGTCCACACCCGGGTTCTGCAGGCCGACCGCGTTGATGTTGCTGGATGGGCCTTCAGCGGTACGAATGCCGGGATTGCCTTCCCATGGCACCGGGGAGACGCCCTTGGTGGTGACCGCGCCCAGTTGGCTCACGTCGTAGAACCAGCGGACCGCCGCATACTGGAAGGTGCCGGAAGCCGTGGCGACCGGATTCTTCCACGGCACGCCCGCCACCTGCGTGGGATGCTTCCACTCGTACGAACCGTACAGGTTCTCATGCTGGGTATCGTCGATCATCTCATTCACCCCATCCCAAACGTTCGCGAGTAAAGACCGGACCATCGGAGCAGACCTTCAAACGTCCGTCCAACGTGTCGACCGTACACAGCACGCAAGTGCCATAGCCACAGCCCATGCGCTGTTCCAAGCTCAGCTGGCACGCCATGTCACGCTTCACGGCCCATGCGGCGACGGCCTTCATCATCGGCAGAGGACCGCAGGTCAGAATCACCGGCTTGAGTCCCGAATCCATCAACTCGCCTTCGATGCGGTCAAGCAAGGTGATCACGTTGCCTTCGCTCTCGTCGATGCTGTACACCTTGTCGGCATACTTGCCCGCATATTCGTCGCCGAAACGCACGTTGCGGTAGCCGAACACCGCGGTGCTGACCGCGCCTTCGACGCCGGCGATATGCTGTGCCGCATGCACGAGCGGAGGCACGCCAAGACCTCCTGCCACGAGCACATAATTGGCGGGCTCCTTGGTCTTGAACGAATTGCCGAGCGGGCCCATCACACGAATGGTGTCCCCAGCTTTCAATCCGGCAAATTCTGCGGTGCCCTTGCCTACCACGGCGAACATGAGGCTGACTTCGTCGCCGTTGGTTTCGCAAACGCCGAACGGACGCGGCATCAGCTTGCTTGGATCGTTGGAATATACGTCAACGAATTGTGCCGGCTTTGCATGGCTGGCGATGTATTCGTCACGGAACGTCAAACGGTACACGCCGTCAGTCAGTTCCTGATTGTCAACGACCTCGACTTCATGCCGGCTCGGGAAAAAGCCTGCCGCAGTCGCTTCGGCAACGGTCGGAACGAACGTTGTTGCGGTGGTCATGAACTCCCTCTCTGTTACGTTCGATGGTTTGGTGGTTGTTTTTCTTTCAGATTGAACAGTTGGCCAGTCGGCAGGTTACGGCAAGACCGCACGCAGATTGTCACGCATATCTTTGGCTGCCTCACGGGCTGATTCCGCAACCAGATCCAGAGCATCGTCGGCGCTCATGGATTCAGAATACTTGCCGGACTTTTTCCATGCACCGATAACGCCACGTGACGAGTTGACAAGCGCACCCATGCCGTCACGGTCGAACATGCCGGCCACGCCTTGCGCGGTGCCGCCTTGAGCGCCGTATCCCGGTACAAGGAAGAACGTGTGCGGCATGCGTGCGCGCAATGCCTTGCCTTCCTCTGGGTGCGTGGCTCCGACCACTGCGCCTACACGTGAATAGCCGTTCTTGCCGATGGTTTCGCGCCCCAGCCTTCCACCAGATCGGCGACATGCTCGTATACGCGTTCACCGGAGGCGAGTTCGAGTTCCTGCAGTTCACTGCTAGACGGATTGGAGGTGCGTACAAGCACGAAAATGTCTTTGTCGTTGGCGGTGGCGGCGTCGACGAACGGTGTGATGCCATCGGTGCCGAGGTATGGGTTCACGGTCACCGCATCCTCATGCCATGGATCATAGGCGGTGTCGTCCAATCCTATACCGCTGAGGTGATGAGCATATGCAGCCGCGGTAGAGCCGATGTCTCCGCGCTTGACGTCGCCGAGCACGTACAGGCCCTGCTGCTTGGCGTATTCGCAGGTCATGGTGTAGGCGTCGATGCCTGCCGGACCGAGCGTCTCATACATGGCGATCTGCGGTTTGACCGCAGGCACGATGTCTGCGACGGCGTCGATGATGGCGCGGTTGAATTCGAAGAAGGCCACGGAAAGCTGCATGGACGGCACTTCCGCCGGATCTTCAACCTGTTCGCTGATTTCCTCGGCAAAGCCGGCCACGATTTGCGCTGGCACGAGCGCTTCGGTCGGGTCAAGTCCCACAACGCTCGGATTCTGCTTGGCTTCGATTGCTTCGATCAGGCGATCCATCAATCCTCCTTGTTGATACGGCTGAAGACTAGTTTCGAGCCGATGATGGTGGCGAGCGGACGGCCGGTGACCTGCCATCCACCAAACGGGGTGTTACGAGCCGAGGAATGGAATCGTTCAGGATTCACGGTCCATGCCTCGTCGGTGTTGAGCACTACCAGATCCGCGCGGTCTTCTGCAGGAACCTTGACGAGGTCCAGCACGCGTTTGGTGTCGTCGTCTCCGGGGACGGCGTCTGCGTATTCGTCAAGCAACGCTGTGACGTCGGCCTTGCTGTGGCCCATAAGTTCGGCTGGCGCAGTCGACATGAGTTCAATCAGGCGTTCGTCGGAGATAAAGCCGCCGTCCACAAGAATCTTGTGGCATACGCCATACGCGCATTCAAGACCAATGATGCCGTTCGGAGCATCGAGGAAACCAAGGTCCTTCTCTTCCATGGTATGCGGTGCATGGTCGGTGGCCAGCAGATCGACGGTGCCGTCAGCTACGGCTGCGATGGTTGCCTTGCGATCCTCTTCGGAGCGCAACGGCGGATTCATCTTGGCGAGAGTGCCGTATTTCAGCAATGCTTCATCGCACAACGCAACGTAGTGCGGTGCAGTTTCGCACGTGATCGGTAAGCCTTCAGCTTTGGCCTTGCGAATCGCGTCGAAAGAAATCGCAGTGCTGACATGCTGGAAGTGCACATGCACGCCGGTTTTGCGCGCCATCTCGATATCGCGTTCGACGATTTTCAGTTCGGTATCTTCGGGAATGCCGGGTACGCCCAGTTCTCGTGATACGGGACCTTCATTGACCGCCCCGGTGTCGTGGTGTTCGCAATGCTCGATCAGGTATAAGCCTGATTTCTTGACGTTGTCGAACACTTGGTCGAGGATTTCCGGTGTTACCGCGGAACCGTCATCGCTGATGGCGGTCACCGGGTGGCACAGCTGGTAGGCGTCCTTGTTGTCGTCATCGTGTTCAGGCAGGTAGCCGATCCAGTCGGCCACGTCGGTTGCTTCCTTGCCTGCACGCCCTTTGGAAGCGCATACGCACAGGTCATAACGCACCGGCAAGGTCACATCATGGGCTTGTTCGTAATGCTGCAAATAGTCGATGACCGTGTCGAAACCGGCGTCGAGCACTTCACTGGCGCCCGGTTCCCCCGCCGTCACCTTCACGCCATCCATGGCGGGAACGGTGTTCGGCATGATGAGCACGTTCGTATACCCGCCAGAGGCGGCAGCCGCGCAACCGGAAACCATGGATTCCTTGTAGGTCTGGCCCGGATCGCGGAAGTGGACGTGGGGATCTTCGAATCCCGGGGCGATGGTCATGGCCGAAGCGTCCACCGTTTCATCAGCGTCAGATGGGACGATCAGGTCGATGACTTCGCCGGTGTTCCAAACCTTGATGTCGTGAAGGGTGAGGGTCATGGGTCAGAACTTCGCTTCCTCGTCACAGTAGTCGCAGCGGTATTCCTGACGGTCGGAATGCACCAGGTGGAACATCTGTACGGCCGGCTCGGTGGTAGTCACGCAGCGCGGGTTCACGCATTTGATGATATTGACCACATGTTCCGGCAGTGTAGGCTGCTTTTTCTCTACGATTTTACCGCCGCGCACAATGCCGACGGTTGCGGTGCGTGCCACAAGGCCGAGCACGTCAAGGTCGATGGTTTCGGCTTCCTCTTCGCTTTCGATTTTGATGATGTCTTTGGTGCCGAACATGTGGCTGTCGGTGTTCATGATCAGCGCGAGCTTGGTCTTAGCCGGATCAATTTTCAGGTATTCGAGCACCTTGAGCGCGGTGCCAGCAGGCACATGGTCGATGATGATGCCGTTCTGAATGCTGGTGACCTCCATCAGGCTGCAACCTCCTTGGATTCAAGCGGTTCATATCCCGGCAGTTCGTCTCCGACCACCGAGCTTTCCAATGCCATGCGCATAAGCATGCCGTTCTTGACCTGTTCGAAGTAGGCAGCGCGTGGGTCGTCATCCACTTCGACGGCGATTTCGTTGACTCGCGGCAGCGGGTGCAGCACGGCCATGTCTTTCTTGGCGTAAGCCATCTTGGCTTCGTCGAGAATGTAGGTGTCGCGCAGTCGCAGATAGTCGTCTTCGTTGAAGAAGCGTTCCTTCTGCACTCGGGTCATGTACAGCACGTCGAGATCGCCGATCACGGAAACGAGATCCTTGACTTCCGTGTAGGAGCAGGAGTCGGTGGCGTTGATGCGGTCGAGCACATACTGCGGGGTCTTGAGCTCATCCGGGCTGATCAGCACGAAGTTCACGTTGCCGAAACGGCACAGGGTTTCGATCAGGGAATGCACGGTGCGCCCGAAAGTCAGATCGCCGCACAGTCCGACAGTCAGATTGTTCACGCGACCGAAGCGCGACTGCATCGTCGCAAGATCGGCCAGAGTCTGCGTGGGGTGCATATGTCCACCATCGCCGGCGTTGATGACCGGCACGGAGGCTGCACGGGACGCCACGAGCGCGGCGCCTTCCTTCGGGTGGCGGATCGCCACCACGTCCACGTAGTTGGACACGGTTTTCAGGGTGTCCGAAATGGTTTCGCCCTTGGTCACGGAAGCGAGCTGGGCGCCGGCGAAGCCGATCACCTTGCCGCCGAGTCGGAGCATGGCGGTTTCAAAGCTCAGACGCGTACGGGTGCTGGGCTCATAAAATAAAGTGGCGAGCACCCTGCCGTCGCAGGTGTGCGCCACTTCTTTACGATGAGAATCAATGTACTGCGCCTTGTGGAGTAATTCTTGAATCTGGCGAATGGAAAGATCATCCAATGTGATGACGCTTTTCCCGACCATCGGCGTTTCAACCGCCTGTTCGAGTACTGAAGACAACGGCTCACCTTTCATGCAACTTGTGGTTGAAGGTGGCCACTCGAAGTGACCTAGCCAACTATAGCCTGAAATGCAGACCCTGCCAGTTCACCGCGTGTTCACAAGTATTCGTGGCGCAACCTCCATCCTTCCATGCACGAAACCCTGAATCAGCATAACCGTCAGAGCCGTATAACTTCGGTCCGACGGCCACACCATGCTCCTAGCCGTTCAAATGGCACGACTCACGAACGACCGTAGAACAGGCGTTCCGTTACGTCACGGGCTTTGCGTATCACGGCGAGCAGGTCGTTTTCGAAATGTTGGCCGCGATTCGCATCGTAACCGAGATACACGGCGATGCCTCCCAGCGAATATGAATCGTCCGGCAAAATATCAGCCTGATTGACGCGTCCGCTCCACAGATAACTGCCGTTGCGCGCGGCCGTGCACATACGCCATGCCTTACGCAACACCACAGCATCGCCAGCGGAAATCAGCTTGCGATGTTCCAACTCGTTCAATGCCTGCAACGTACCGTTGACACGCAAGTTGGCATTGTCTCCCGCATGCTGCAATTGCAGCAACTGGATCGTCCACTCAACGTCAGACAGTCCGCCCTTGCCGAGCTTCAGATGGCGATCCCTACGTACTCCGCGCGCAGACGTTCAGCTTCCATACGTGCCTTGAGTTTGCGGATTTCGGCGATCTGCGTTTCCGTAAGATCGATTTTCGGATAACGCAACGGGTCGGCGATGTTCATGAGGAAATCCTCGGCAAGAGACGCGTCGCCTGCCGCATATCGTGCGCGTAACAGCGCCTGATGCTCCCATGTGCTTGCCCAGGATCGATAGTATTCCTCGCAGGATGCGTAGGAACGTACGAGCGGTCCGTTTTTGCCTTCAGGCCTAAGATCCATGTCAAGTTCGATTTTTGGTTCGAATGTGGTTGGACCTTGCAGGATCGCACGTAGGTCTTCCTGCACTTTTCGTGCGAAAAGGTTGGCTTGGTCGTCATCGGCACCTTCGGCCGGCCTGTAGATGATGATCACGTCAGCATCAGAGCTGAAGTTCACTTCCCTACCGCCGTACCGTCCCATGCCGATGATGGCGATCGCCGCCGGAGCTTCGTCGATCTGTATGTCGTTGATGCGATGCTGGATGGCCCACTGCAGCGATGCTTCAATGGCCGCGTCGTATACGTCGGTCATGCCGGCGAGCGATGCTTCATCGTCGATCACGCCACTCATCCAAGCGAGACCGATGCGTTCGATTTCGTGTCTGCGCATGGCTCGGATGGAGTTGGCGAAATCGTTGATGTTGCCGGCATTGCGTTCAAGCGTCGCCTTGGTTTGAATGTCGAGGCTTTCTCGCGAACGTGGTTGCAAAGAGTCGTCGTTGCCGAGCCATGTGACTGATTCGACGGATTTGTTGAGTGCGTCGCCGAGGAATCGTGAGTTGGATAGTACGTGGCATAGGCGTTGTGCCGCGGATGGTGAATCGCGTAGGAATCCGAGGTATCCGCTTTCGGAGCCGAAGTTTTCTTCAAGTTTGCGCCAGTTAAGCAGTCCCATGTCGGGATTCTGCCCTTCGCCGAGCCATTGCAGTACTGCGGGGAGCAGGATGCGGTTGATTTTTGCCGCACGGGAGATGCCTGCGGTGAGCGCGGTGACGTGCCGCATGGCCGCGTCGGCATCGGCGAATCCGATGGATTCGAATCGTTCCTGCGTGGCTTTCGTGGAGAGTTCCACCTGTTCGTCGTCGAGTCCCGCGTTGATGGGCAGCATGGGCCGGTAATAGATGTCCATGTGCAGGTGACGCACTCACGACGTGTCTCATCGTATTTGTTGACGAGTTCTTCGGGATGCATGTGAAATGCGCGCGCGAGTCGACGTAGTTCGGGATTTTGGTTCAGCTCGTCGATGGTGATGTCTCGTTTGCGTTCAAGACCGCCAGCGTTGGCTTTGCCGAGGTCTGGGAACAGGTGGGTGCGTTTGAGCGCCCACATTTGCTGGCGGTGTTCCATCACACGTTGAATCGGTAGTCCCATGAAAGTTTCTTGGCTTGTTTGCGTGAGACGTACCCGCCTTCGGCCAAGGCCTGCAGGGATTCGAGTGTGGAGCTGGTACGCAATGCTTCGTCGGAGCGGCCGTGCACGAGTTGGAGCATCTGCACGGTGAATTCGACGTCGCGCAAGCCTCCCCTGCCGAGTTTGATTTCGCGGTCTTTCAGCGGGTTGGGAATAAGGTCTTCGACACGTTTGCGCATCTGCTGGCAGTCATAGACGAAGTTGTCTCGCTTGGAAGCTGTCCAAACGAACGGTCGGGTCATATCCATATACGCTTGTCCGAGGTCGGTGTCGCCGGCTACCGGGCGGGCTTTGAGCAGGGCCTGGAATTCCCAGTTTTCCGCCCATTGCTCGTAATAGGCTTCGTGGGATTCGAGTCTGCGTACCAGCGGACCGTCCTTGCCTTCGGGGCGTAGTCCACCGTCGATCTGCCAGAGTGTCGGTTCTGCGACGCCCATGATGACGGATTGGCATACACGTTGCAGCGTGGTGGCCATTTTGGTGCCGATTCGGCTGAGTGTCATGCCGTTGGTGTCCATGTCGGCGGGTTCCACCACGTAGATCAGGTCCACGTCGGATACATAGTTGAGCTCCTGTGCGCCCAGTTTGCCCATGCCGATGATGGCGAAACGCACATGTTCGCTGCCGTCCACTTCATGGCGCGCGATGGCGAGCGCGCCTTCAAGCGCCGCGTCCGCAAGGTCGGAAAGTTCGGTGCTGATGCGCGGTTGGATTTCGATGGGATCGTTCGCCGTGGCGTCTTGCGCCATGATTGCGGCGAGTTGTTTGCGATAGGTTTTACGTAGCGCCGTCGCAGCTTCGGCAAGTGGCAGGCTTGCGGTCGGCATGGCATGGTCATTGGGATCAGCACCTACCGATTTGAGCACATGCGCTTTGCGCTGTTCGTGATTGTAGAGATGGCTTTCACAGGCATCATTGGCTGCGGCTTCCACGAGTTCCGGGCGGAATCGCATGAGCTTGCCCATTTCATCGGATACGCCGAGCACGGTGATGAGCCGTTCGAGCGCCGCCTCGTCGGGCACCATGGCGTCGAAGTCGCGCCCCTGGCTTTGCATCGCGTTGGTGATGTCGACGAAGTTGGAAAGCGCGCAGTCCGGGTCGCATGCCTTGGACAGGGCCTTGAGCATGCCAACCAGCCGTTCGTCGGACACGCCGTCGGCTTTGAGCCGATCAAGGTTCGCGCGTGCGTCGTCGAGGTTTTGCAGCCCGGTGCGGATCAGGTCCATGGCCGATGGATGGAAAGCGTTCATTGCGTTCATATCTAGCTAATGTACACGCCATGCCCCGTTCGGACGCGATTTCGGCCAATCTGCGACCACCTCCGCGTTTCACGACGGACATGTCATCGACGATGCTCCTTCGTGGTCCCCGCATCGTGGGACGTCACCGCCTGATCGCCGTCCTTCGTGTTCCAGCCAACGACGGCGCAACGGGCGCACCAGCCGATCACGACGAGCAAACACAGCGAGAAAACGATGGTAGACCAGTCGAGCAACGAACCGTCGGCCTGTGCCTGCATCAGCGACTGGGCAAGCCAGATCACGCAGGCGAGGCAGGTGAGCGCATAGAGACGGGCGGTGGAATGCGTATTCAGTCGCATGGGGATTCCTTTTCTTTCGACAATGAGCACGGGACGGGCGGATGGGGGTCCGCATCGCGGCGATGCGGACCCCCATCCGCCGGAGGGGATTCGGAACAGATCAGCTCTTCTTGCGCTTGGACATGATATCCACGGCGACGGCCAGCAGGAGTACAAGACCCTTGATGGTCTTCACCACGGCGGTGTCCACACCCATGATCGACAGACCCTGGTTGATGACGCCCATCACGAATGCGCCGACCACTGCCCCCGGAATCGTGCCGATACCGCCGGTGACGGCCGTACCGCCGATGAAGCAGGCAGCGATGGCGTCCATTTCGAACTCCATGCCGGCCTGTGCGGTCGCGGAGGCCAGACGGGACAGCATGCAGACCGCGGCGACAGCGGAGAGGAAGCCCATATGGACGAACAGCAGGAAGTCGACGCGCTTGGTGTTGATACCGGAGAGGATGGCTGCCTTGCGATTGCCGCCGACGGCGTAGACGTGACGACCGAACACGGTCCGGGTCAGGATGAAGTTGTAGGCGAGCACGAGCACGCCGACGATGACGAGCATAATCGGGATGCCGCCCTGTTCCGCGTTGCCCGAAGAGGCCAGCAGATAGGTGACGAACGCAATGACCACGGCCGCGAGGACGATCTTGAGGATAGTCAAGTTCATCGGTTCGGGCACCAATCCGACCTTCTCGACGCGCTTGCGCTTGCGCAGCTGGGAGAAGGCGTAGCCGACGATGCACAGCACGCCGACGACAAGGGTCAGACCATCGAACGGCCCCCAGAACCCCAAGATGTTCGGCAGATAGTCACGGGCGATGCCACGGAAGGCATTGGAGGTGATCGGCACGGATTCGCCGACAATCACGGTGGCGAGCCCTCGGAACATCAGCATACCGGCCAAGGTAGTGATGAAGCCCGGGATACCCACGTAGGCCACCCAGAATCCCTGCCAGACGCCAACGATGAGACCGACGATGAGGGAGAGGAGGATAGCAAGCATCCAGTTCATGCCTGCGCGCTCCATCAGCAGGGCACAGACGCCGCCGATGAAGGCGACCAACGAACCGACAGACAAGTCGATGTGGGTGGCGATGATGACCATCACCATGCCGATGGCGAGGATAATCACATAGGCGTTCTGCTGGATTAGCGACACGAAGCTGTTCGGCTTGAGCAGCACACCTCCAGTGAGGATCTCGAAGGCGATGACGATCACGAGCAATGCGCCGACGATGCCGTATTGGCGGGCGTGTTGCCGATAGTGGCCAGCAGGCTGACCTTCTCTTTCTTCTGTGCAGATGTTGCGGTTGCGGCGCTCATCGGGCGTCCACCTTCCTTTCCTTGGTCATTCCCTTCATCAAGTATTCCTGAGTGAATCCATTCTTCTCGACGTTGTCGGTGACGACGCGTAACTTACGGTGTAGATGCGGTCGCAGATGCCGATGAGTTCCGGCAGCTCGGAGGAGATCACAATGACGGCCTTACCGGCGTCGGCCAGCTGGTCGATAATCTCGTAGATCTCGTATTTGGCGCCGACGTCGATGCCTCGGGTCGGCTCATCGAGGATGAGGATGTCCGGCTGGGAGATCACCCATTTGGCGAGTACGACCTTCTGCTGGTTGCCGCCGGAAAGCGTGCCGACGTTCACATCGATGTCATGACATTTGATGTGGAAGTCCTTGCGGTACTCTTCCACCTCCTTGCGTTCGATGTTATCGTCCATCACACCGTGCCGGCTCATCTTCTTCAGCGAGGCGAGCGAGGCGTTCTCACGGATGTTCTGCAACAGGTTTAGGCCGTATACCTTGCGATCTTCGGTAGCGTAGGCGATTCCGGCGTCGATGGCGGCCTGCACGCTCGGCAGGTTGACCTTCCTGCCTTTGACGTACACGTTGCCTGAGATGTTCGAGCCATAGGACCGTCCGAACACGCTCATAGCCAACTCGGTGGCGGCCGGCCACCCATCAGCCCCGCGAGCCCGACGATCTCGCCGGCGCGCACGTTGATGTTCGCGTGGTCCACGATCACGCGCTCGACGTCGAGCGGATGATGCACGGTCCAATCCTCGATGCGCAGATATTCCTCGCCCGGCTTGTTAGAGGGATGATCCGGATACAAGTTGTGCAGCGGGCGACCGACCATCTTGCGGATCAGCTCGTCCTGATCGAGTGGTGTCTCCGGCGTCACGTACATCTGTCCGACGGTGGAGCCGTCACGAATAATGGTGACGTTATCGGCGATGGCGGCGACCTCGTTGAGCTTGTGCGTGATAATGATGCTAGTCACGCCCTGCTCGTCGCGCAGCTGGCGCACCAGACCGAGCAGATGGGCGGAGTCCTCGTCGTTCAGGGCCGCGGTGGGCTCGTCGAGGATGAGCAGTTTCACGTCCTTGCTCAGAGCCTTGGCGATTTCGACGAGCTGCTGCTTGCCGACACCGATGTCCATGATCCTGGTGTCCGGATCCTCCGGGAGGCCCACGCGATCCAACAGCTTTCTGGCCTCGGCGCGGGTCCGGTCCCAGTCGACGACGCCGGCCCTGGCCCGCTCGTTGCCCATGAAGATGTTCTCGGCGATGGACAGGAACGGGCTCAGCGCCAGCTCCTGATGGATGATCACGATGCCATCGGCCTCGGAGTCATTGATCGTGCGGAATCTGCATTCCTTGCCGTCGAAGACGATCCTTCCGCTGTAGCTGCCGTATGGATACACACCGGAAAGCACGTTCATCAACGTCGATTTGCCCGCGCCGTTCTCGCCGCAGATGGCGTGGATCTCGCCACGGCCCACCTCCAGATTCACGTCGGTCAGGGCCTTGACCGGTCCGAACGTCTTGGTGATGTTCTCCATCATCAGAATGGTGTCTGTTTGGGACATTTCATCACTCCTCATATTGTGTTGCGAGGGGATGGGGCGCACGCCACGACGGCCGTGTGCCCCATCCGTCGAACCGTCGCGTCACTTGATCTGATCCTCGAGCAGCGTGCCCTTAGTCAGTTCGTTGAAGCGGCTCTGGGTCACGTAGTTCGCCTTCACCAAATCGGAGAGGTTGTCGATGGTGATGCCCTGCGGGTCAAGCAGCTTGGACGGCACGTCCAAGTTGCCGTTATTGAACTTGCCGTTGATGCCGGACACCTCCTTGCCCTCGGCGATCTCGATGATCATCTCCTCGACGGCGTTCGCGAGCTTGTTCACGTCCTTGAACACAGTCTCGCCCTGCTTGCCGTTAGCGATGTTGGCGATAGAGATCTCCATCGCGTCCTGGCCGGTGATGTACGGCCAGCTGTCGGTGCCGGGCTTCATATCCGGGCGCTTGGACTCGATGGCGTTGGCCACGCCTTGGGTGATGCCGTCGTAGGGGCTGAGCACCGCGTCGAGTTTCTCGCCGTGCGCGTAAGTGGAGTCGAGGATGGATTCCATGTCCTTCTGGGCCTGCTCGGCCTTCCAAGACTGCACGCCGATCTTCTGCCAGATGTCCTCGGCCTTGTCGGAGGCCTTCACGCCGCCGCCGTGGTTGGATGGGTTGACGAGGATTCCCTTCTCGAAGTAGGGCTGGAGCAGATCCCATGCACCCTTGAAGAAGTATTTGGAATTATTGTCGTCCGGGGAGCCCGCGAACAGCTCGATGTTGAACGGGCCGGTGGCGCCGTCCTCCAACCCGAGTTTGTCGATCAGCCAGGTGGCCTCGAGTACACCAGTCTGCTCCAGCTGGAACGTGGCGTAGTAGTCGACCGCGTCGGTGTTCATGATCAGACGGTCGTAGGCGATGACCTTCGCGCCAGCGTCACGGGCCTTCTCGACGGCTGGACCGACCGCGGTGCCGTCCTTGGAGGCGACCACGACGATCTTCGCGTCGTTGTTGACCATGTTCTCGATGTCGGCGTTCTGTTGGGCGGGCTTGTCATCCGCGAACGACAGGATGACCTTGTACCCTCGCTTCTCAAGATTGGCCTTGAGGTTGTTGCCATCCTTGTTCCAGCGCTCCTCGGATTTGGTCGGCATCGAAATGCCGATGGTTGCGCCTTTCTCGATCTTGTCGCCGTCGCCGGACTGTCCGGTTCGACTACCGCCACAGGCCGTGAGACCCGCGCACATCGCCACGCCCGCCACGACGGCGACGATCTTCTTGGTGAACTGCATGTATTCTCCTTCATCTTTGAGGGTGACGGAACGACCATTGTTCCGTTTGTGATCCGAACCGTTCCGGTTCATCTCATAGCATACACTCTTGAGTTAAGTTGTCAAACTTATATTTGTTCTTAAACGTTATTTAAATTCAGTTATCGAACATAAGAGCTGTATTGTGCACCTTTCGACGCGACACGCCGCAGGAAGAGCGCACACGGCCCCGGCGACCACCGCGTCGGGCTACACTGGATATCCATGGCAACACGACTTTTCGGCTCACAAACCTCTCTGCGCGAGGCAAACCGTGCCAACCTGCTGTCCAGCATCCACAAATTCGGCGCTATGACGCAGGTCGAACTCGCGGAGGTCACCAGCCTCTCCACCGCAACGGTCTCCACACTCGTCCACCAACTCGTCGACGAGGGACAGCTGGAGACGAAAAGCACCATACGCAACGGCCGCAGGGCTACCTTGGTCAGACTCGCCCACAATCAGGGTCTCGGCATCGGCCTGTGGATCGCGCAACGCGAACTGAAACTGGCCGTCGTCGATTTCGCGAAATCAATCATCGCGGAGCATATGCTGCCGCTTCCCCTCGGTCACAAGGCCGACACCACACTGGAACGCGCGATACAGCTCATCAACGAGACCATGACCAACATCGACGCTGATCCCGGGGAGATCGCCGGCATCGGCGTGGCCTTGGCCGCACCAGTCGCCATCGGCGACCACATGATCGCCATCCCCGGCGTCATGCCCGGGTGGGATGGCTTCGACATCGTCTCTCCGCTAAGCGCCACATTCAACACCCCCGTATATGTCGACAACGACGCAAACTACGCCGCCTACTGCGAATCACGCATGGGCGCAGCAATCGGCAAACGCGACTTCGTCTATATCTCCACCAATGACAACGTAGGCGCGGGCATCGTTGCCGGCGGGGAGATCATGCACGGGGTGACCGGCCTGGCCGGCGAGATCGGCCATATCCAAGTCGATCCGCTCGGTGCGATCTGCTCCTGCGGCAATCGCGGATGCCTCAACACCATTGTCGCTGAGAACCGGCTGGTGCAACTGCTCAGCGTCACGCACGGCAACATGACGATGGACGACCTCGTGGCACAGGCGAACAACGGCGACCCCGGATGCCGCCGCATCATCGCTGACACGGCGGTGCGCATCGGGCAAGTGGCCGCCGACTTGTGCATCAGCATCGACCCGGAGGTCGTCGTGGTCGGAGGCAAACTCGCCATGGCCGGCGAGGTGTTTACTCAACCGTTCAATGAAGCGCTGCAGCGGCTGCTGTTCCCCGACGCGGTCATGCCAATCACGGTGCTGAGCTCCCCTCACCCGAGCGACAACTGCGCGCTGGGCGGCGCGCTCGCCGCCATCGGACATGCGATTCGCAACAGCATCGCAGCATAGACGAAACACCCATGAGGAAAGGGTCAAGGAAAGAGGGATGACATGAGGAACGCAAGTACACCTCCGTTGCTGCGGCTGGAGGACATCTGCGTCAGATTCGGATTCGTCGAGGCGCTGAAATCGGTGAATCTGACCATCGACCGCAAAGAGGTCATCGCCATCGTGGGCGACAACGCGCCGGCAAGTCCACACTGATGAAGGTAATCTCCGGTTTTCTGCAACCCGGATTCGGGCATATCTACCTCAACGGCGAACAGGTGACGATCCCCTCGATCCGGGAGGCGGACCGCATGGGCATCGCTTCCGTCTTCCAAGGTCAGGAACTCTGCGACAACCTCGATGTGGCTTCCAATCTTTTCCTCGGCAAGGAGATGCAGTCGGGCTGGGTTCGTGACGACGATATGATGAACACGCGAGCCCGTTCCGTGCTCGGAACGCTGAGCTCCGCGATCCGTGTGGGGTCCCCCATCACCTCGCTGTCGGTGGGGCAGCGTCAGACCGTGGCCATCGCCCGCACGCTACTCAACGACCCGCAGCTCATCCTGCTCGACGAGCCGACCGCCTCGCTGTCGGTGATGCAGGCCGCGGAGGTGCTGTCCTACATCAAACGGATACGTTCCGATGGCCGGTCGGTAGTGATGGTCTGTCATGACCTGCCGAACGTGTTCGCGGTGTCGGATCGCATCGTGGTCATCCGCCAAGGACGTATCCGCGGCGTGTATCGCACCGCCGAGACCTCCTACGAGGAGATCATCGCGCAAATCGCTGGCGTTGACGCCGGACGTGAGAGCGAGGGGATAACGGAGAACCCGAAATACGCCAACATGGTTCATCAGCGCAAGCTCATCGACCGCACGATCAGCGCCGCTATGAATCTCGAATAGAAGGGGCGCATCGGCGCGCGCCGATGCGCTGCGGTAAACTGATACAATCGCATATCTTCATCGCCTGTTCCGGGAAGGGAACGTTCATGAGCACTCAGGACATCATCATCTGCGTCGCCGTCGCCATCGTATCCGTGGCGATTGGCCTGTTCTTCGGTTTCGTGCCGATGAAGACGGACAAGACCACCGAATCGCAGAACAAATATTCGCAATTCCTCGGCATCATCGCCGTGGGACTAACCATCCTGCTGATCTTCGCCAAGCAGAATCTCGCCTCGTGGGTGGCGATTTTCGCAATGATTGCGGGTTGGGCCGTCGCCAAGACCCCGCCGCTGCACCGCTGGGTACTTCACCGCTTCCCGTGGTTCGAGCCCGCCAAGCCGAAGACACCGTTGAAGAGTGCGAGGAGTACCAAGAAAAAGTAGAAGTCCCAACCGTGACGTCGGATAGAATGATCTTGCGTAATATCCGATGCAACAGGCCTCCCTCGGCGTCACGTATATGACGTTCCACCATCCCGGCGGAACACAATCGCAGCGCGGAGAACAGGCGGATAATCCTCAGAACAGCGGCTGCACGTTACGCCGGACGTGACGGGTGACGCCGAGCACGGTGATCAGTCGCACGAAAGAGTTTTCATCGGCGATGATGTTGGTGAAATCCTTGCCTTGACTTTGCATCACTTTGATGATGTCCACCAGGTTGCTGAGTGCGATGTCGGGATCGCACGCTTTTTCCAGCGTGGCTAGTAGCAGCCGCATCCTGTCGCCATCGATGCCGTCATTGTGCAGCTCGTCGAACAACGTGCGAGCCTGTCGAGATCTTGCAGCCCTGCTCGAATCAGATCAAGCGCCCCGAACTTGTGTTGCATGGAAGTCATGGTTTCTATAGTAACCGCTGATAAAACCAAGGGCGGTTGCGAAATACCCGCAACCACCCTTGATGTTTGTTGCATCGCCTGAAATCAGACGAAGAATGGTTTGACGTTGGACCAAATGCGTCGGCTGACACACGGATGGTTCATCGTGTACAGGTGCACGCCGTCGACGCCCCGCGCCACCAGTTCGCAGATCTGCTCGGATGCGTAGGCGATGCCCGCTTCTTTGAGCAGAGCCTTGTCACCTCCCCATTTATCGAGCATGATGCCGAGTTTTTCAGGAACTTTCGACTGGCATTTGTTCGACATGTTCAGCACCGATTTCGCGTTCATGACCGGCATGATGCCCGCTTCGATCGGCACGTCGATTCCCGCAGCCCTCGCTTTGTCGAGGAATCTCAGGAAGTCCTCGTTGTCGTAGAACAGTTGTGAGATCAGATGCGTCACGCCGGCATCGACTTTCTTTTTGAGATTGTCGATGTCCTCTTCCAGCGTTGCCGACTGTGGGTGCTTTTCCGGGTAGCAGGCGCCGTAGATTTTCATGTCCGGACGTTGCTGGCGGATGTATACGGCCAGATCGCTGGCATGTTCGAATACTCCTGCCGGTTCGGCACCGTCGATGCGGTCGCCACGCAAGGCGAGCACGCCGGAGACCTTGGCCTGTTCGAACATGTCGAGTGCCTGGTCGACGTCATCCTTGTTCAGATACTGCGCGGTCAGATGGGCCACGCTGGGGATGCCGTATTCGCTTACCGTGTGGGCGATGCGCGCGGTCAATGTACGGTCGGATGATTTGCCGGTGCCGTAGGTGACGGAAATGAAATCGGGGTCCAACCCCTGCAGGCCATCCAACGTGTCGTAGATGGTGCCTACAGGGGAGGTTCGCTTCGGAGGGAACACCTCGAGCGAGAACATTGGCGAATGCATGGCTGTCGTCTTGTTCCTAACGTTTCGCCTTATTTGGTCAGCTTGGCACGCACAGCCTGGGCTGCGGCCACGAGGTTTTCGAGGCTTGGCCAGGTTTCGGCGTTGCCGCGGGTCTCAAACCGCAGTCGGGGTTGATCCACACCTTTTCGACGTCCATCTTCTTGAGGATTTCGTAGATGCGTTCCTCGATTTCGGCTTCAGACGGGATGCGCGGCGAGTGGATATCGTAGACGCCCGGTCCGGCTTCGGTTTCGAAGTTGGCGTCGTGAATGGCGTCGAGCACCACGAGATCGCCGCGGGAGGCTTCGAAGGAGATCACGTCGGCGTCCATGGCGTCGATGTCGGTGATGATGTCGTTGAACTCCGAGTAGCACATGTGGGTGTGGATCTGCGTGGTCGGCTTGACCGCGGAGTGCACCAGTCGGAATGCCGGAATGGCCCAGTCGAGGTACTTCTTGTGCCAGTCGGTCTTCCTGAGCGGCAGCTTTTCACGCAGGGCGGCCTCGTCGATCTGGATGACCTTGATGCCTGCGGCTTCGAGGTCGAGCACTTCGTCGCGGATGGCGAGGGCCAGCTGCTGGGTCTGCTGCTCGTGGGTGATGTCCTCGCGTGGCCAGGACCAGTTGAGAATAGTGACCGGGCCGGTGAGCATGCCCTTCATCACATGGCTGGTACGGGACTGTGCGTAGGCGCTCCATTCCACGGTGATCGGGTTGGCGCGGGACACGTCGCCCCATACGATCGGAGGCTTCACACAACGGGTGCCGTAGGACTGCACCCAAGCGTTCTTGGTGAACAGGAAACCGTTGAGGTTCTGGCCGAAGTATTCGACCATATCGTTACGCTCGAATTCGCCGTGCACGAGCACGTCAAGGCCGATCTGCTCCTGATGCTTGATGCAGGCGTCGATCTGCGCCTTCATGTATTCGTCGTATTCAGTCTTGGTGATTTCGCCCTTGCGCAGTCTGGCGCGTTCGGCGCGCACTTCCTTGGTTTGCGGGAAGGATCCGATGGTGGTGGTCGGCAGCAATGGCAGGTTCAACGCCTCCCGCTGTGCCTTCTGACGTTCGGCACGTGCCGGCTGGCGCACGAAGTCCGAGTCGGTCAGGGCTGCGAGACGTTCCGCCACGTTCTTGTCGGCGGCGACGCGGGTACCGTCGAAGAGCGCCTGGTTGGCTGCCAATGCCCCGGATGCCTTCTTGTCTTCCTCGCTGGCGTCGGCGAGAACCGCGAGGTCGTGCAGTTCGCCGAGCTTTTCAACGGCGAAGGCGAAATGCTTGCGCACATCATCGGCGAGACCGTCTTCACCTTCGGTGCTGAACGGCACATGCAGCAGGGAGCTTGCGGTGGAGACGGCCACGTTGTCGGTGACCTTCTTCAGCGCGTCGACGAGTCCAAGGCTGACGGCGTAATCGTTACGCCAGATGTTGCGGCCGTTGACCACACCGGCGAAGATGGTGGTGCTCTCTGCGACGCCGAACTTTTCAACGGCGGCGAGATTCTCGTCCTTGCCTTCGTTGAGGTCGAGTCCGATGCCGTCGAAGGCGAGCAGGTTGACTGTCTCATACACGTCGGCGATGTGACCGAAGTAGGTGTTGAGCAGCACCTTGATCTTGCCGTCGCGTGCGGGCAGGATCTTGGTGTACAGGCTCTTGAACAGTTCGACGTCGCCCGGCTCCTTGTCGAGCACGAGGTACGGTTCGTCGATCTGGATCCATTCGGCGCCCAGCTCGGCGAACTTGGCCACGACCTCGGCGTAGACGGCGGCGACCGCGTTGACCAGGCCCTTGTCGTATTCGAGTTCTTCGGCCTGCGGATTGCGGGCGAGCTTGAGGAAGGTGTACGGGCCGATGAGCACCGGCTTGGTGGTGATGCCGAGCGCCTTCGCCTCGTTGAATTCGTCGAACGGCTTGGTGCTGTTGAGCTTGATGTCGGTGGCTTCGTCGACTTCCGGCACCAGATAGTGGTAGTTGGTGGTGAACCACTTCTTCATCGGCAGCGCGGTGACGTCGCCCTTGTCTCCTTGGTAGCCGCGGCCCATGGCGAACAGCGTCTCTTCGGGATTGTCGAAGGCGAGGCGCTGGTAGCGCTGCGGAATGACGTTCAGCAGGATGGCAGTGTCGAGTATTTGGTCGTAATAGCTGAAGTCGTTGCTCGGAATCAAATCGATTCCGGCTTCCTGCTGCAGCTTCCAATGCTTGGCGCGCAGCTCCTTGGCGGTGGCGCGCACGTCGTCGAGCGTTGCGACACCCTTCCAATAAGCTTCGATAATCTTCTTCAGCTCGCGGTTCTGGCCGATGCGAGGGAAACCGGAGACGGAAGTGAGAACGGACATGAATCCTCCATCTGATATGAACAATGCAACCCGCTCAAGCTACCACGAAATCGCCAGCTATAACTCATCAAGAAAATTTAAGTGTCGCTATAAGCACGATTTATATCAGTTGGCATGGCAACATTTCACGCCTCTCAGCATCATGTCGAGAGGCGAAGGAATCATTCAAAATCCTTGGCCGTCAGCAATGCGATGAGTTCGCCACTGTGCAGCTGCCATTGGTTGAATGGCTCATTTGATCCGAACACGGCGAGCGATGCCGGCGACATGCCCAGATTCAGCATGTCGAGCAGCATTGCATCCGATTCGGAGCTCGCCAGCCATTGGCATGCGATCGACACAGTGGGCTCATGGCCGAGCACCAACAGCTCGCGATGCTTCTCCTTGGTCTGGGCAAGCTCGTCAAATACCGACTGCACCCCACCTTCGTACAGACTCTGACGATAGTCGACCTTCGGGTCGTCGCCGAACACCTTAAGCATGCGATCGCAGGTCTGCCTGGCCCTGGTGGCGCTGGAGCACGCAATGCGCGTCGGCACCATCTTGTGCGCGGCCAGGCCTTTGGCGACGGCTTTCGCCTGCTTACGCCCCTTGTCGGTCAGCTCACGCCCGGCGTCGCCACCGTCACCAAACGGCTCGGTTTTGGCGTGACGCATCACCAGCAACACATACTTGTAATCCTTGGCTTTTTTCGCAACCTTCTTGAGGCTCGTTCCCATGGACGAATGCTCCAATCCTTAACGATCCAGCGTATGTACCAACGCAACGCGCTATGACTATTGTCTCAGAACAACGGCAAGAAACACCGTATCAATCGCCGATAGCCTCGACCTGCGCGTCGAGATCACGCAGCACCTTACGCAACTTGCGATCGGAAATATCCCGCAACTCAAGATCTTCGAGCTGTTCGGCACGTTCTTCGGCGCTCAGCGAATCAATATCGGTGGTCGTGTCTTTCGTGGCACGGTCACGCTTGCGCAACGCCTGAAATCCCGGCGCCATAGCCCGCGAAACCATAAGGAAGCCGGTGTGTCCGATCATCTGATGGTCGGGACGTATCGCCAATCCCTGAACCTTCCAGTCGCGTTCCAGAGTCTCCTGGATATCCGGTTCCGTCCAGCAGCCAGCCTCCCTCACGCCTCCGCCATACGGCTTAGCTGCGTAGTAGTGGTCACATACGCCACGAGCACACCGCCGGGCGCAATCACTCGGTATGCCTGCTCAAGACGGTTCCAGGGGTCAAGCATGTCAAGCATGATGCGGTCGAAGGAATGCTCCGGCAATGTGGCGGCGACCGAATCGAAATCACCGATTTTCAGATCCCACCATGCGGGGCGCGCCGAAATAGACCGTGGCATTCGCTTCGGCCACGCGGGCGAATTCCGAACGCATCTCGATGGTGGTCAGTCTTCCACGCTCCCCCACCGCGTCCAGCAGGTTGACGCTCATGCGCCGGATCCGGCACCGGATTCCAACACGTTCATGCCGGAACGAATGTCGCCAAGCTGAATCACTTGGGCAATGTCCTTCGGATACATGATCTGCGCGCCACGAGGCATCGACAGCACATAATCGGCCAACCGAGGGCGCATCACCGCGAACTGCCATCCGCCAATGGCGCGCGTTCCCTTCCAAGGCTTGTTGGCGTCGCGTTCCGGATGATCCTGATTGATCTGCGCCTCACGTTTGGCGCTCACCGTCACCACCACGGACCCTTCCGACTGCCCGATCACATCGTCATGCAGAATGATGCCGTGCGAGGTCTGCGTCACACCGCCCGGCACCAATTGGTCGGTGATCTTATTGGATCTGCGATCCGTGAACTGTACCTTCTCACCCGCCGTCAACGGTCCTCGACGCATCAATCACTCCTTCATACCCACACGGATTCCACCATCACGACAGCACGGAACCGAATGACTCCTGTCCGACGCTATTCATGCTACAGCATATTCCGGCGCACACAGCACCCGTTACCGCGCGTACGCGCTCCAACGTCCATTCGCATGCGTCACCTCAAGCTCCAAACCGAACACTTCGCTCAACCGTTCCGAAGTGAAACCGTGTTCCAGATCACCCGAGTACACGATGGTGCCCGGAGCCGGATCGTTGCCTGCGACATTGTCGGCGTAGGCGTCGGCCTCGCTGCCGGTGATCCTGCCCATGATCGCCACATGGTCGAATCCCTGCGGAATCTCCTCAAGACGATGCGTCACCAGCACCACGGCACGATCCGACTGCTCGGCGCCGACACGGCTCAACGCACGAAGCGCAATCTCACGACCGCCCAAATCAAGACCGGTAGTCGGCTCGTCCAAAATCAGCAGATCCGGATCAGCCATCAACGCACGGCAGATCAGCACGCGCGTACGCTCGCCTTCCGAAAGTTTGAACATCATTTTACCTTCGAGATATTCGATACCGAATTCACGCATCAGGGAACGCGCTTGGCATAGTCTTCGTCGGTGTAGGTGTCGCGCCAACGGCCGGTGGTCGCGGTCAATGCGGTCACGATGGCGTCGAGCGGATCTTCTTGGGGAGGGAACGCGCGACTCAGTTCCGCGGAGCTCAAACCGATACGGTTGCGATAGGAGAACACATCGACCTTGCCCAAGCGATTGCCGAGAATGTCGACGGTGCCTTCCGACGGGAATCCTCTGGTGCTCATCATTTGAACCAAGCTGGATTTGCCGATGCCGTTGGGTCCGAACAGCACCCATTTCTCGCCCTTGTTGATTTTCAGATTGACCTTGGTGAGAATCACGCGTCCACGGCGACGAAATTCCACGTCAGCGAGTTCCAGTGCGATGTTCTGCTCCGGCATTCTTCCTCCCCTATCGTTGTTCGGCTTGTAGATATGGAAACGCCTTCCGCCAGCATAATGCTTTCAGCGGAAGCGTTCCACGCATCGTCTACGTGGTGAAACTGGTTATTCGGCGGTTTTGCCCTGCTCGGCAAGCACGTCTTCATAGACCTTGACGGTCTTGTCGGCGATCGACTCCCAGCTGAAGTGGTCGCGCGCACGCTCGTAACCGGCCTGTCCCATCTGCTTCGCCTTTTCAGGATCGGCCATGATGCGGTTGATAGCGTCGGCCATGTCATGCACGAACTTGTCTGGATTGGTCGGAGTGCCGGTGCCGTCGTGCAGCTGGTCGACAGGCACGAGATATCCGGTTTCGCCATCGACGACGACTTCGGGAATGCCGCCGGTCGCGGAGGCCACCACCGGAAGGCCACACGCCATGGCCTCCAAGTTCACGATACCGAGTGGCTCGTAGATGGATGGGCAGATGAACGCGTCGCAACCGTGCTCAAGCGCGTTGAGCTCCGGCTTCGGCAGCATCTCCTCAATCCAGATGATGTTGCCGCGCTCCTCGTCAAGCTTGGCGAACGCGGTTTTGACCTCGTTCATGATCTCCGGAGTGTCGGGCGCGCCCGCGCATAGCACGATCTGGATGCCCGGATCGACGAAATGCAACGCCCGAAGCAGGTATGGCAGGCCCTTCTGCCGGGTGATACGTCCGACGAACAGCAGCGTGGGCTTGTTGCGGTCGATATTGTAGCGTTCGAACACCTTCCAGCCCGGATCGTCGTCGGATGGGGTTTCGAACTGGCTCATGGTGATACCGTTGTGCACCACGACCACCTTGTCGGGGTCAAGATTCGGATAGGCGCTCAGGATGTCTTCGCGCATTCCTGCGGACACGGCGATCACGCGGTCGGCATGCTCGTATGCGTCACGCTCGGCCCACGAGCTCAAATCGTAGCCGCCACCCAGCTGTTCACGCTTCCATGGGCGGAACGGTTCGAGGGAATGCGCGGTGATGACCAGCGGCGTCCGTGCAGCATCTTGGCAAGGTATCCGGCCAAGCATGCATACCACGTGTGCGCGTGGATAATGTCGGCGTCCACATCGTCGGCGATCTGCAGATCGACGCCGAACGTCTTCAGCGCGCCGTTTGCTTCCTGGAGTTCCTTGGGAACGTCGTATCCGACGACCTTGAGCGAACCTTTCGGATTGTCACCCGGGATTTCGGGAATCTCATTCTCGGCACGTGGTCCGTCAAACGCACGGACCGTCACATCCACGCGTTCCGCCAGAACTTTGGAAAGCTCCTCCGCGTGCACGCCTGCGCCGCCATACACCTTGGGCGGATATTCACGGGAAAGGATGTCAACCTTCATATCTGTGCTCTCCTCTTCGAGTCAGGCAGTTGTTCCATCACTACTGTAAGGCAATTTTTTTTCAATGAAACGCCTGATTGTTTCATTCGTGTCACAAAGTTTTGCATCTTTCCTAAAAATGCAGGCAAGGAGGTCAATAAACCAGGAACGAATAGTGCCGTCATTCGTGACTCGCATGTGAAAGCGGGGCTGCATCCTTCCATCGGATGCAGCCCCGCTTTACGTTCATCGCCTTGCTATCAGACGGCCGTACCATTCTGATCGAGGTTCGGATTATGCTTCGGGTTACCCGCCGTGAAGAACAGGCTAAGCACACCGACAGCGAAGACGATGGAGACCGTGGCGACCAACCACATGGGATGTGACGGCAGCCACATGATCACCAGGAATGCGATTGCGGACAGTGCGATGAGCAGCCAGCTGATCACGCGGAACCATTGGCGTGCGGAATGCGGTGCCTTGAACATCTTCGGGTTCGTGTAGTTCGGGCTGGTGGTCAGCAGGCTTTCGGTTTCTTCGATGGTGCCGCCGGTCGGCTTCCAAGGTCCATCGGTGCCGTCTTGCAGTCGGCGGGACTTTTCCTGCAGCTGGTATTCGTCCAGCATTCCGGAACGTGCGCGGCCATGGGTCTGGTCGTACTGCTGCGGCACTCCCCTGCGGTTGTTCTTTGCCTGCGCTCGACGTTCTGCACGATTTGGCATTGGGTCACTCCTTTGTTGCGATGTGCTGCAGTTCACTTTACTGCATGACTGCCGGTTTTTCGCCGAACGGCACGTCATTCGGACGTTTATGCCACGTCTGTATTGTTCGAGGTTCCGGGAAGTGGGGATATGAAAAATCGTCCGATTCCGTTTTGGCGGAGAATCGGACGATTTTTCTGTTACGTTAACTGCTTATGTTCAGCGCGGCAGCATCATCGGCCTTTTGGATGCGACGATGGGTGCCGGCAGTTCGGTGGCGCCGGTGAGGTATTCGTCCACGGCGGCCGCGCAGGAACGGCCTTCGGAGATGGCCCACACCACGAGGCTCTGACCGCGTCCGGCGTCACCACAGGCGAACACGCCGTCCTGGCTGGTAGCGAACTTGTCGTTGCGCGCCACATTGCCTCGTCCGTCAAGGTCGACGGGCAGCTGGTCCACGAGCGTGGTGGTGTCCGGGTGCAGGAAGCCGACGGAGATGAGCACCAAATCAGCCGGAATCACGCGTCGGTGCCGGGCTGGCGGGTGAACGGTCCGTTTTCGCCGGGTGCAACGTTCACTACCTTGAGACCGGTCACATGTCCGTTCTCATCGGCCACGAAGCCTTCAGTAGCGGTGGAGTGCTCCACCTTCACCTTGGCCTGTTCCTCTTCGGTACCGACGAAGTTCACGGAATCCGTGCTGTACACGTACTCGGCGCGCTGGGTTTCGAAGCCTTCTTCCATGGAGGAGGTCTTCTGGTACAGGCGCGCGAAGGTCGGCCATGGCTGGTTGTCCGGGCGTTCGCCTGGTTCCTGCGGCATGATCTGCAGCACAGTGACGTCCTTGGCGCCTTGGCGGATGGACGTGCCCAGGCAGTCGGATCCGGTGTCGCCGCCACCGATGATCACGACGTGCTTGCCTTCAGCGGTGATGTCGTTGACTGGCTTGACGCCGTAGACGCGGCGGGTCGCGTCGGGCAGGAATTCCATGGCAAAGTGGATGCCCTTGAGTTCACGGCCCGGAATCTTCATGTCGCGCGGCACGGTGGAGCCGATGGCGACGACCACGGCATCGTAGCGGGATCGCAGATCGTCCCATGAGATGTCTTTGCCGATCTCCACGCGGTGCGGAACACGGTGCCTTCGGCTTCCATCTGTTCCACGCGGCGGTCGATGAGTCGCTTGTCGAGTTTGAAGTTCGGGATACCGTAGCGCATCAGCCGCCGATGGCGTCATCACGCTCGTATACGACCACGGTGTGGCCTGCGCGGGTAAGCTGCTGGGCGCATGCCAGACCGGACGGGCCGGAGCCGACCACGGCGACGGTCTGGTCGGTCAGGCGCTGCGGAGGCAATGGCTTGACGTAGTCGAGTTCCCAAGCCTGATCGATGATCGTGCATTCGTCGTTCTTGATCATGGTCGGCGGCTGGTGAATGCCGAGCACGCAGGCTGCCTCGCACAACGCGGGGCAGATGCGGCCTGTGACTTCGGGGAAGTTGTTCGTTTCGGACAGGCGGTTGTACGCGTCCTCCCACTTCTCCTGGCGCACCAGATCGTTGAATTCTGGGATGATGTTACCCAGCGGGCAGCCGCTCATGCAGAACGGCGTGCCGCAGTCCATGCATCGGGCCGCCTGTTCGGTGGTCCAAGGCTGCAGGCCGGATTCGGCGTGGACGTCGAACCAATCCTTGATTCGCTCCTCGACGGGGCGTTCGGCCAGTTCGCGACGGGTACGGACCTCAGGAATCCACGTGGATCTCCCATGTCAGCGCGCTCCTTCCATAACCTGCTCGTACACCTGTTCCCAGACGCCGGGCGTATTGAAATCGA
>ENA-OQBU01000056-OQBU01000056.1-human-gut-metagenome-genome-assembly--contig:-NODE-56-length-35924-cov-7.392016_pt1 | contig 35924 bp, 36 predicted proteins | sample MGYA00242492_ERZ504566 | MGnify/ENA primary metagenome ERZ504566 (study PRJEB26092, sample SAMD00036261) | human gut metagenome | host: Homo sapiens | study: EMG produced TPA metagenomics assembly of...
TAGACCTCATGCACCCTAAACCTTGGGCTTTCAAACTGTCTTTTCCTCAACGCGGCTGTCATGCAAAAACGCCCGAACGCCAAGGAAGGCATTCGGGCGGAAGAATGTAACTATCGGCGCAGACCCAGACGCTCAATCAGGGAGCGGTAACGGTTGATGTCGACGCGCTTGAGGTAATCAAGCATACGACGACGATCGCCGACCATCAGCAGCAGACCACGACGGGAGTGGTGATCATGCTTGTGCTCCTTGAGGTGCTCGGTCAGATCAGCGATACGCTTGGTCAGCAGAGCAACCTGGACCTCCGGGGAGCCGGTGTCACCCTCGTGGGTAGCGTAAGTCTTGATGATTTCCTGCTTTTCCTCAGCCGTAAGTGCACGGCATCCTCCTTATATTGCTGCGCGGTGCTGCCGGTCCAATACCGGCGCGCTCTCTATCCGCGGGCGAAACACGCCAAGGGGAAATCATACACGAAGGGCAGACCAAATCGAATCCACAACAAATGGCGGATCAGACCACGTTCAGCAGACCTCCGAACAACACCACGGCGAGCGCGATGATCTCAATCGCGAAGAACAGCAGGAACGATGCCCAACTGCGCGTCAGCACATTGAATTTCGATTCCTTTTTGATGCATACCAGCAATCCGACCCAGAGCACCGCATAGAAGGCGACACCGCATCCGGCTGCGATAATGCCAAGGTTCGCCGCGTTGGCCAGCCCTGAGGAATCGCCGTACATCACGTAGGTGGCGTTCCAAAAGTTGAAGCTCAGCAGACATACGCCGGCGACGAACTGTTCGGCGGCGAGTCCCACCACGAAAACCGTGCCCACAGCCATTCTTCACATCCGCAACCATCAATCCCAAACCGGCCATCGCCATAATGGTGACCGTCCACGAAATCAGCGCCACGCCTTTGGGATCGAGGAAGCTGAGATTGGCCACCATCCAAGCCGCATCCTTGACTGCGATGACACGTCCCCACCAGTAAGGCGCGATCAAAGCCACCAGCACCAGCGCGATGAACAGCGCCCAATGCCCCGGATGCGATTTGCGCCGTTCGATATCGGCCAAGGAAAGATCGGACGCCTCAATGGATGCCGTTGGATGCTTGGAAACGTCGACCTGTTCGACCACGCCGTCGACGACTTCCGTCACCTTGTTGCCTTGCGTTTGTGCCATACCCGCTCCGTTGTATTGCGATTGTCGCACCGCTGTCACGACACGTCCAGCATACCCAGTCGTCGAAGCAATCGTACGGCAGGTATGCAAAAGGCGTGCCGTCAAGCACGCCTTTCTTCTTCTCTAACGATTGTGTGGAGCGGATGACGGGAATCGAACCCGCGTAATCAGTTTGGAAGACTGAGGCTCTACCATTGAGCTACATCCGCGCACCGTCTACGCCAGCCGAAGCCAACACGAAACGACTCGAGCCATTATACACACTCCCTCAACAATCGCAAGTCGAAATCGTAATAATTATTTTTCGACCACGCAAACCTGGTACGGCTCCAACGCAACTTCGGCAGGAAGCTCGATATCGCCGTCCGAATCAGACGCGCGATCTGACGTGCGGACGAGAAATTGAACAATCCCAATACCGTACGTCCTTCAACGTGGCGCACCACCGCAAGAACCGCATCATTATGCGCATCCCAAGTAGTGACCCATGCTTCCGGAGCGAACGCGGGATCGTCGCGCATCTCACGAACGCTCTTCAAACCGTCCCACATCTGCTTCTGCAGCGTGCCCGCCTGCTTGCGCTTGGCCGCATTCTCCCAATTGAAGGGGCTGCGATGCAGATTGCGCGAATCCTCGACGCGATCGGGATCCTCCTTGTATTCCCAGCCGTTGAGCTGCACGATTTCGTCGCCGCAGCTCAGCATGGGGAAGCCACGCAGGAACGACATGGCGGAATGCATCATCAGATCGCGTTTCATCGAAATGTCGAGCAGCGGCTTGTCATGCGTGATCAGCGCACGTTCCACACCGCACAGGCTGGCCGTGGTGCCGCAGCTGCGCGCGTCCTTCGATGCCTCGTCGTAGTTGTACAGCTCTCCCATAGCCCAGCTGCCAGGCACCGATCCCTCGTAGAAGTGTACAGGAATTCCTTATGCTTGAGCGGGTCGATGCCGAGGCTCTCCTCCACCGGCTCGTCCAAGCCCCAGCCGATGTCGTCATGGCAGCGCAGGTAGTTGACGAACCAGCAGTTCTCCGGCAGCGCGTTAAGCTTGTCGAGCTGGTCTTTGAGCAGGCGCACGTCCCCACTGGCAAGCGCACTCCACAGATTCACCATGATCGACACGTTGTAAAGCATGTGGCATTCCGGCTTTTCCGGCGTGCCGAAGTAGGCGGCAAGCTCCTTGGGGGCCATCACCACTTCGCCCTTCAGCACTACGGCCGGGCAGACGCATTCGAGCACGATGCGCAGCATACGCACGATGGCGTGCACTTGCGGCAGATTGCGGCAGTTGGTGCCGAGTTCCTTCCAGATGTAAGGCACCGCGTCGATGCGGAACACTTCGACGCCAAGATTGGCGAGGCCAAGCACACTGGAGAGCACCGACACGAGCACGTTCGGGTTGCGGTAGTTCAGATCCCACTGGAACGGATAGAACGAGGTGAGCACCCACTTGTGCATCTGCTCGTTCCAGGTGAAGTTGCCGGGCGCGGTGGCCGGAAAGACTTCCGGCACCACGGCGTCATACTGGTCGGGGATGGTGCGGTCGTCGTGGCAGTAGTAGTAGTCCTGATATTTCGGATCGCCCGCTTGAGCGGCTTTGGCCCAGCGATGGCTGGATGCGGTGTGGTTCATCACGAAGTCGAGGCACAGGCTGATGCCCGCCGCACGCAGTTTCTTGGTGAGCGCGGCGAGGTCTTCGTTGGTGCCGAGCGACGGGTCGACGGTGTCGAAATCCTCCACTGCGTAACCGCCGTCATTCTGCGGATGCGGCATTTTCAGCAGTGGCATCAGGTGCAGATAGGTGAGTTTCTGTTCCTTCAGGTACGGCACTTTGTCGGCGAGTTTCTTCAGATCCCCGGCGAACAGATCGGTGTACATGGTCATACCGAACATGTTGCCGCGCTTGTACCATTCCGGATCGGCGAGACGCTTGGTGTCGAGACGCTTCAGATCGGCGGGGCGCGCATCGTGGGCTTTGGCCATCAGCTCGGTGAGGTTGCGGAAGGCTTCGTCGGCCTGCTCCCCATACAGATCCGTCAATAGTTCGCGCAGTTCCTCACTATATTGTGCGACGCGCTCGTCAAATGCTTTGTCGGATTTGGACCGTGCCATTCCTTGACTCCTCTTCCCAGGGACTTCGTTGTTATGAGTTGGATTCCGCAGCGTTCGTTGCCACGACGTTGGCACCAGTGTAGCGTGATTTTACGGTTTTATCAAACCGGTTCGAGGTGTTGTCGCGATTGACGTCAATCGATTGACGCAATCACTTGCGGTCACGCTTCTATCGTCACCACCGCGGATGCGACGGATCCGTCATGACTCATGGAAATATGGATTGCGCACGATTGATCATCCCCATCAACCGGCAATCCCAACGATTGCCGCAACTTGCGTCGCACCTCGGGCGAGAGCATGACACGGGGCACGCCGTGGGAATCGTCAAGTATTTCGATGCGCGCCCAAGGAAAATCGTCGAGCGTGTACGGATAGGCAATGTCTCCATCGGCATTTGCCCTGCGTGAAATCGCTTCGCACCACGCCTTGAGAAAAGCTCCTTGCCCGCCCATCGGGCCGCAAGATGCACCGCCTCACCGTCCCTTTTGACCTGCACACGTTGAGCGGTCTGCCATAGCTCGCGCATGGAGAACAGGTTTCGCATGCGCGACCCCGGTTCGCCCAGTTGCTCGGCGAACGCAGGCACATCCACGACGTCATGCCCTAAACCCAGCATTTTCCAGCCTTTCGAAAGTTTTCAGGAAGAAACGAACCATGTCGACTTCCGCGAAACAGGCGGGCGACACTTCGTTTTCATGCAAGGACACCATCCTACCTAAGCGCTTCATCTTCTGCCACCCGCATTGCGCGCCCCTCGTTTCGCGTCTGCACAAGTGAAAATACGGCACCAAACGGAAATCGTGCAGACGGAAAGTAGAGTGATTCAAGAATATGAAAATCCCGTATCTGCCGCGAAATACTGAGATTGCGACAGATACGGGATTTTGATGATCGTGCGTCTGAGCGCCAGAAATTTCAGGCGCTCAGACGCGGGGATCAGGCTTCGAAGTAGCCGGATGCGCCCAGGCGCGCGTTCGGATCGAGCAGCATGGCCTTCTCCACCTCGTGCGCGTTGTAGCCGCGGCTATCCTCATGGAAACGACGGTTGTCGATCGGCTCGTAGAGCGCGGCGCGGCCCATCATGCCTTCCTCAAGGCGACGCTGGCCGGCAGTCAAAACGCTCGTTGGCGCGATCACGCCATGCATTCAGTGCCTCGACGCCCGCGGTGTTGGCCACTGCCGCTTCGAACGCGCCCGGATTGACGATCGCCGCAAAGCCGGACACGTGGCCGAAACCGAGCGACGTGGCCAGGCCCGCCTTGACGGAGCCGACCTTCAACGGTTCGCGCAGCCAGACCATGTGGTCGTCGCGCATGAGCTTCGGATCAACGCAGTCAAGGGCGGCATTGGCCGGAATCACGCCGGACTTGAACAGCTGGGTCAGACCGTTGACCTGGAAGATGCAGGCACCGCCCTTGGCATGACCGGTAAGCGTCTTCTGCGAGATCACGAACAGCGGGTTGCCGTCGGCGCGGCCAATGGCGTGGGCCAACGTGTTGTGCAGTTCGGACTCGTTCGGATCGTTGGCGTTGGTGGACGTATCGTGCTTGGAAACCACGGCGATGTCGTCCGGGGTGACGCCAAGACGGGCCAGATCGCGTACCAGCTTGGAATCCTTGCCGCCCATGCCCGCTGCAAGCGCACCCAAGCCCGGAGCCGGAATGGAAGTGTGCGCGCCGTCGGCGTAGGAGTGCACGAATCCGATTACGCCGGCAACCGGCAGGCCGAGCTTCAACGCGATATCGCCACGGGTCAGCAGGATGGTGCCGCCGCCCTGGGATTCCACGAATCCGCCACGACGACGATCGTTGGCACGGGAGAAGAAGCGCGCGTCGATGCCCTTGGCGTACATTTCCTCCGAATTGGCGGTGGCGTTCATGTTGCCGAAGCCGATCACGGATTCCACACCGATGTCGTCGATCGCACCGGTGACCACGAAGTCAGCCTTGCCGAGCGCGATCTTGTCGGCACCCTCTTCAAGGGAGACGGCAGCCGTGGCGCAGGCGGAAACCGGCTGAACCATATTGCCGTAGCCGCCGATGTAGGACTGCATCACGTGGGCTGCGACAACATTCGGCAGAGCCTCCTGCAGAATGTCGGTCGGAATCTCATGGTTGAGGAAGCGATCCAAGTACAGCTTGCGCATGGACGCCATGCCACCGAAACCGGTGCCCTGCGTGGAGGCCACCATCGACGGATGCACCGCCTCGAGGATTTCGGTCGGCGTGAAGCCTGCGGACAGGTAGGCGTCGACCGTAGTAACGATGTTCCACAAGGCGATCTTGTCGACGTCGCCGACCATGGAAGCCGGAATACCCCACTTGACCGGATCGAAGCCCTTCGGGAACTGGCCGCCGACCGTACGGGTCATGGCCGCGCGACGAGGCACGCGAATCATGGAGCCGGCATGGCGGGTCACGTTCCATTCGCCGGATTCCGCATCGGCCGCGAAGCTGGTGTGCGCTTCATCAAGCTTGACGTACTCTTCGGCAATCTCACGAGTCGGAACCGAGAAGGTCACATCGTGGTCAAGGAACACCTCGGCCTCTTCCTCGTCGGTGCCGTCCTTGTAGTCGTTGCCCATGCCTTCGTCGAACGGACGCACGCCGGAACGGGCCACGACCTCGTCATGGTAACGTTCCGCGATATCCTCCTCAGGCACGAGGTTGCCATCACGTCGTACCAGCCCGGCTTGGGGCTGTCGTTCCACGTCAGCAGGCCCATATTCCATGCCAGTTCGAGCACCGCGCCGGCAGACAGATCCACCTGGCCGTCGGAATGGATGCCGAGTTCGGCTTCGAAACGGGTGCGGCCGGAGCCCCATGGGCCAAGTTCACCCACGGACACGATGACGATTTCGTCTTCCGGACGTGCGCTGACGTTCTGCCAATCGGCAAGATCGACCTTGGCCTGACGCGGAGCACGCGGGCTTGGCAGCGCCTTGATGAGCGTCTTGGCCGCGGTATCGGATTCGTTGCTTGCGATTGCGTTCTTGGCATTCGCCGCTTCCGCTTGGGCCGCGTCTTCCATGGCTTCCGCACGCAGTGCCTTGATGTCGATCGGCTCGTTGCCGAGTCCGCCGGTCAGATCCACGTCGAGCGGGGCCTTGGCTGCTTCGATACGGGATTCGCGGGTGGAAAGGTTCAGCAGTTCTACCGCGATTTCGGCGGTGGAATAGGTCTTCAGACCGTGACGCTCCACCACTTCGACCAGCGGATCATTGCCGCCCATCAAGCCCGTGCCGCGCACCCAGCCGATCTTCGGATGGGCGAAGGTCACACGGCTCGACCACACCTTTTCGGCGCGAGCACGGTTCACAATCGCATCAAACGCGCTCTTCACTTCGCCGTAGGCACCGTCGCCGCCGAAAATACCGCGGTTCGGCGATCCCGGCAACACCACATGCAACTTATGCTGCACATCGGTGTCGGCACCGATCTTCGCAAGTCCGGCAATCGCACGCTCAACACCCCACAGCATGAGGCGAGCCTGGGATTCGAACAGTTCGCCGGAATCGGCGAGGCTGCCATGCACCGGCGGAGCCGCGAACGGGAAGAACAGGCTCGGCTCGTAAGCAGGTTTGAGAATCGTGGTGGTCGCACCGGAAGTCTTCTTCTGCACATTGCCGACCCAAGTGACCAACGCGTCCACGTCACGGTAGCTTGACAGGTTCGCAGGAACCAGCCACAACTTGGCGTCACCGGCCGCATGCTCACGGTAGGTCTGCTTGGCCCATGCCTTCACGCTTGGCTTGAAGCTGTGCGAGGTGGCCACCACGGTCGCACCGCCTGCAAGCAGGCCGTTGACCACCTGGGCTGCGATGGAGTTCGGAGCCACGCCCGTCACCACGGCGATATCTCCAGCGAAACGGCTGGTTTCCGCCGATTCGGAAGCGTTTTCTCCTGCTTCGGCAGCGACACGATTGAATGCGGCCTTCAGATCCGCGTTGTCGCTCTTGCCTGCATACCAGGCGGCTTCGTCGGCAATGGTCTTGCCGAGACCGATGAAGCTACCGTTCAATGCGGATTCATCGTTGTTGTAGTAGGCGCGTGCCAGATCCTCACGTGCGGATGCCCAACGATCGTCGAACAGAATGGCCTTGCGCTCGTCAAAACGAGGTTCGACCTGCTTCGGCCAGTCAGCACCGAGTTCGGCTTCGACCGCAGCCACAACAGCCGCGTTCTCATCAGCAGTTTCTTCGGCAACCGGAGCGGCAACGCCCAGCTGGTTCAGCACGAACTTCGCCGTGGAGGCGAGCACGCCATCGGCACCGGTCACCTTGGCCGCGAACGCGTCCAAAGCGGCGGAATCAACCACAGCCCCGCCAGCTGCGCCACCAGCGCTCGGCATGGCAACGGCGATGCCCTTGTCGGCGGCAACCTTCTGCACGGCCGCATCGATCAGCGCGTTGGCAGCGGCCGCATTGGAAGCGGCATCCGTGCTCAACGAGGCAAGATCACCGCCACGAGAGCTGGCCCCCTCACGGGTTTCGAGCACGAGCGCAGCCACCACATGGGAAGTCCACCCTTCACCAAGCTGCCATGTATCGGTCACACGCTTGGTGATCTGGCCGAGCTTCACACCGGCGGCACCGAACATGCCACGCACACGGTCGCGCACGATGTCAGACAGCACCGGACCGAACGCCTTGTAGTTCGGAGCGACCTTGTTGACCAAAGCGCTCAGCGCCTTGACCGTCGCTTCGGCGGCACCGTCCACGGAAGCCACGCCCAGTTCGGAGCTGATGTCCATAAGCAACTGGTTACGGCGGGAAGACACGCCATTAGTCAGCGTATCGGTGGTATCGCTTTCGCCGATCTGATCGGGGCGAACCTTGGCCGAGTAAGCCAGCAATGTGGCGATCGCATCGGATGCCTTGAATGGAATATCCGCAACGGCGGCACCAGACGGAGCGCCAGCGGAAGCTGCGGCAACCGGAACTTCCGCAACGGCTGCAGGAGCCGCCGCAGGAGCTGAGGCAACAGCCGGAGCAGCAGCCGCAGAAGAAGCCGCAGCCGCAACTGCAGAATCGTCGGCATCTTCTTCCGGAACCAACGAATCGGAATCGGTCATATATACGCGGCCCTCATCGCGACCAACGTTGTACACCGTCACATCGCGACCGGCAAACTGTGGCAGACGCAACGTCTTGGCACCAAGATTGGCGAGTGTCGGAGCATTGCCGAGACCAACCTCAACATACTCTTCCACACCAAGACCGCCCTGCTCGGCGGAACCGAACAGCAGAGCCTGCGTCTCAATCCAACGCACCGGGGAGGCGAACTGCCAAGACAGCAGTTCCGTAAGCAGCAATCGACCGAGCTTCTGATCATCAGCAGCATAGGAATCCCAAATCTGCGGATCATCCAAAGCGGCCTGAATGCGCTCGGACGGCACGACTTCGAGAATCTTGGCTGCGAATTCCTTCGTCATTTCGAACGGAGCCGCAACCAGGTTCGGAATGTAGCGTCCGACCAAGCGACCACGGTAATCGATGGTCTGCGGCAGGAGCGCGTCAAGCTTGTCGCGGAATTCCGGCACACCCTTGCGCAGCAGCGTGGAATGGAACGGCACATCGATGCCCGGCACCAGCATGAATGCCGGCTTGCCGCCATATTCGGCTACGCGGCGGTCGGAATCGGCCTTCAGCGCCTTCAGACCGGCGATGGTGCCTGCCACGGCATACTGCTGGCCAGCCAGGTTGTAGTTCACGATCTGCAGGAACTCGCCGGAAGCCTTCGACACGGATTCGACGTATTCGCGTACGCCGTCGTCGCCCACACCGAACTGGTTCGGACGCAGCGCACCCATGCGGTAGTTGGAGCGACCCTTCTCGTCACGCGGAATGAGGTGGTGCATGGTGGAACCGCGGTGGAACACGAGTTCGATCACGGTTTCCAGCGGAATCACGCCGGCGAAGGAGCTCAGGGCGTTGTATTCGCCCAGCGAGTGGCCCGCGAAATAGGCCGGCCAAATGTCGCGCCGCTTCGCGCAGACGTGCGGTCTGGGCGAATGCCACGGTGGCGAGCGCCACCTGCGTGAACTGGGTCAGGTTGAGCAGTCCTTCCGGATGGCGGTAGGTCACGCCGTTGGCGGTCAGTTCCTTCGGATTGTCACGCACGACGGCGAGGATCGAGAATCCAAGCTTCTCGCAGGTCACCTTGTCGGCACGCTCCCACACGTCTCGTGCGGCCGGGGACTTGGCACGCTCGTCGAGCACCATGCCCTGCTGCTGTATGCCCTGGCCCGGGTAGACGAAGGCGGACTTCGGCGCACGTACGATGGCGGTGCCACGAGACACGATATTGCCGTCGATGCGGCTGGTCACTTCGAGCACCATGCCGGAGTGTGCCACGCGTCCGACACGCTCGACGGAGATTTCCACTTCGTCGTCGAGCTGCACCATGCCGTACATGTTGTAGGTCCAGCCTGCGATTTCGTAGTGCGCACCCTTGCCGTCAAGCGCCTGCACCGCGTATTGCGCGGTTGCGGAGAGCCACATGCCGTGCACGAGCGGTGCCGCAAGACCGGAAACGGCAGCGCCACGATGCGAGGTGTGGATCGGGTTGAAATCGCCGGAAGTACGGGCGAAGGCGGTCATCTCGTGCGGAGCGGTCACCTTGACGCGGCGCAGCAGTCGGCGCGGAGTACTTTCGATTTCCGCTTCGATTCCGCCGTAGTCCGGCGCTTCCGGCGGCAGTGCGTCGGAATATGCGCGGCCACGGATGGCGAAACGCTCGGTTTCGTTGGCAAGCACGGTGCCGTCTTGTGCGCTGTGGGTGACGTGGATGGTCACCACACGGCCGGATGCCGATTCGAAGTAGTTTTCGGCCCAGCTGGTCAGTGCGATCTGTTCGCCAGTGTGCTTGAGCAGCTCGTCTTCGCTGACTTCCAGTTCGATGAGATGGTCGAGATGCACTGCGTTGAGCAGGCCTTCGATCACCGGGAAGCCGTTGACGTATACGGATCCGAGGGCCGCGTAGATGGCGGGCCATGCCGGTCCGACGAGTGCGTCCGGTGCGATGCGCGACGGCACCAGATTGCTCGGCAGCGCGCCGCCGGTGGCCGCTTCATGGTCGAAGCCGAGGTTGGCGGACAGCGTGTAGCTGGTATGCGCCTGTCCGAACGGATGGGCGGCTTTGTCTGCCACCTGCTCAATAACGGGCATGGCGGTGAGCTTGTCGCCGGTGATGGCGGTATTGCCGATGCCCGCGGTGTCGGCAAGCATGCGGTACACGTGTTCCGGCAGGCGGTCGCGGTCGACCACCGGGAAGAGCCCGGATTCGTTGCCGTCCACGTTCAGCGGAATGACGATGTCGCGTACGGCGTGCTTGGATGCGCCACCGTCAGGATCGTTGTCCCAGTAGGTATCGAGATGAATGTCGAGATCGTACTTTTCGATGCTTCCTTCGCTGGAAATCTTGCGGATTTCGTAGTTGGCGTCACCGTTGCTGGTACCGTACGCCGGGTTTGCCATGAGATGGCCCACCCACGAGATGTTCGGGGATTTGCGAATGAATTCTTCTGCGGAAGATGCCGCGCCGAGCTGGGCAAACGCGGTTTTGTCTGCGCTTGGCGATTCGGCGGAAACGCGCTTGACCATGGCCTCTTCGAAACGGCCAAGAATGTCGGCGACCGGTTCGTCAACGGTGGTGATGCCCGCAACGGAGATCGGACCAGGAATAATACGCACGGAATCGGCGGAGTAACGGGAGTCTTCGGACTGCCACAGCTGATCCTGACCCCACCAACGCAGCAGGTCGTTGTCGATGACGGGCACGAACGGCATTGGCTTCGGGTATTCACGCACGAGCACCGGGAACCAAGCTTCATCCATCGGGGTGACGGTCAGTTCATCAGCTTGCGGATAGGCTTCGGCAAGCTTGGCGATGGCCGCATGCGGATCGGATTCCACATCGGCACGGGATGCGAACAGCGATGCGAATTCGCCGCTTTCCTTCGTGGTGACGCGGGCTTCGATACGCTGTAGCAAGTGCAGGAAGCGATCGGCATAGGTTTCATCTACCCACGGGAAAGCGAGATCGGCGAAACGCTGTGCCCATGCGAGATAGGTCATGGCCTTCAGGTCACCGAAATACGGCTTCGCGGTGGCGTTCAACGCATCGATGATTTCCTCACGGCGGCTTTCCAGCTCTTCCGGATGCTTCATCACGCGCACCAGCAGGCGTCCGCAACGCGCGGAAGAGTTTTCCAGCTCGTAAATATCGGCATGCAGGTGGCTCAGGCCGGAGGTGACTCCACCCTTGGCTTGGCCGCTCGGCACCCACTGTTCGCCCAGCGGAGCGAACGGATCGACGTCTGCTCCCTTGGCGGGAATGCCTGGAGTGTTGACGAGCATCTGCTTGACTTCAGGGCTGGTGTGCGCCTCTTTGGCGGTCATCACGGCGGTGCCGACAAGCACGCCGTCCACCGGCATGAGCGGGCGACCGTATTCGGCGGACCATTCGCCGGTGATGTAGTCGGCTCCGCGTTCCGGCGTGCCGATGCCGCCGCCGACCACGAGCACCAGATTGGCCTGTTCACGCACTTCGGCATAGGTGCTCAGCAGCAGATCGTCCAATGATTCCCACGAATGGTGTCCACCTGCGGAACCACCTTCGACTTCGATGAGCACCTTGACCGGAGCGACGGCCTTGGCGATGCGCACCACCTGGCGAATCTGGTCGACGGTGCCCGGCTTGAAGCTCACGTACGGGAATCCGTCGGCGTTGAGAGTGTGGATGAGTTCCACGGCCTCGTCAAGTTCCGGAATGCCCGCGGACACGACCACGCCGTCGATCGGGGTGCCGCTGGCACGCTTCTTCGGCACGATACGCTGGGATCCGAACTGCAGGTTCCACAGGTAGCGGTCCATGAACATCGCGTTGAATTCAACGGTACGGCCTTCTTCAAGCTCTTCTTCCAGCTTGGCGACATGACGGTCGAACACGCTGGCGGTCACCTGTCCGCCGCCTGCGAGTTCCGCCCAGTAACCGGCGTTGGCGGCCGCTGCCACGATTTCCGGTTCCACGGTGGTCGGGGTCATGCCGGCGAGCAGTACCGGAGCCTTGCCGGTCAGTTCGGTGAATGCTGTGCGTACTTTGTCTCCGGCGGAGGTATGGATGATGCTTGGTGCGAAGCGGGTCCAGTTCTGGGTGCGCTCCGGCAGGGTTTCCAGCGTGGAGAGTTCGCCGCGATCGGCCACGGTGGAGGCTTCCACCACGCCGACACCGGTGCCTTGGGCAACGGTGGAGAACAGCTTGCCAACGGTGGTTCCCGGACCAAAGTCCAACACCCACAGGGCGCTCGGATCGGTGGATTCATGAGCGCACGCACGCGGGCGGCCCAATCCACATGGTTGAGCAGCACTTCGGCGGCGAGCTCGCGAGCGTGGTCGGCGTTGATTCCGCAGGATTCCGCCCATGAAACAGCCTGTGAAACAGCCTCGGCCATAAGCGGGCTGTGGAACGGCAGGGTCACGTCAAGGTATTCGAGCACCGGTTCGAACACGCGACCGCCACGCACCTTCTCTTCGCGCAGCTTGGCCTGGTGCTTGTGCTCCTTGGCCACTTCCACGCCGAACGCGGCCAGATCCTCCGGGTAGCCGGAGAGCACATAATGCGTGGCGGAATTGGTGACGGCCACTGCGATCGGGCCGCGAGCACCGGAAACACGCTTGATCAGCGCATCCACCTGGGCGCGGGTGATGTCCTTGACAGACAGCATCGGCGTGGCTTCGCCGTGACGTGCGGCAAGACCAAGCTGACGCGCCTGACGGGTGCCGGCAACGCCGATCAGCGTGGCAATCGCAAGAATTTCATCGATTTGCGCGGAAGCCGCCTCAATGGAACCCGCTTCGACGATCGACTGCACCATGTGCACGGCGAGCACGCCTTGGGAGTGACCAAGCACGGCAACCGGCTTGGCAACGGCGGGATTGTAGCCGAGGGAAGCAGCATCGAGCAGCGCACCCAACTGGGCGAGAGCAATGCCCGGAACGCTGGCTGAAGCCGCTGCGGCAGCGCCGAGTCGTGCCGGATTCGGTTCGAATCCAAACAGGTCGACCGGGCGGCCGGTGGTGGCGAGCAGGTCGGCGGACACCGGGTACAGCAGTGCCTGGGCTGTGTCGGCGTGGGTATGCAGGGCTTCGTCGAGCACCGGATTGGCGCTTTGGTCGGCGAGCGCCACCGGCCATGGAGTGGATTGTCCGGCGAAGGCGAGCGCGTGCGGCTCACCGTTCAGTCGATCAAGAAAAAAGGTGTTCATGATGTTCCTTACTTGTTTCAAAAATCTTGCGATGTGTTCTTGCGTTTACGTTTGCTTACGATTCATCCGCGCACTTTGCGCCCGTCACAACGGCTGGTTGCCGTGGTGTTTGGTGGTTTTGCGCACGCGTTTCTTGCTGGAGAGCAGTTTGAGCGATTCGATGATGGTTTCGCGGGTTTGCTCGGGGTCGATCATGGCGTCGATTTCGCCCATTTCCAGCGATAGATTCGCGTTGACGGTGGTGCGTTCGTAGTCGGCCACGTATTTGGCCCGGAGCGCTTCGACGTCTTTGCCTGCGTCTTTGGCTTTCTGCAGGTCTTTGCGGTGGATGATGTTCACCGCTCCGGCCGCGCCGAGCACTGCGATTTGGCTGGATGGCCACGCGTAGTTGAGGTCGGCTCCGATGGCTTTGGATCCCATCACGATATAGGCTCCGCCGAAGGCTTTGCGTAGGATCACGGTGACCAGCGGCACTTGCGCGTTGGCGTAGGCGTAGATCACTTTCGCGCCGCGGCGGATGATGCCCGCATGTTCCTGTTCGGCGCCAGGCTTGTATCCGGGGGTGTCCACCAAGGTGACGACCGGCAGGTTGAACGCGTCGCACAGACGCACGAATCGTGCCACTTTTTCGGAGGATCCACGTCGAGGATGCCCGCGTTGACGTTCGGCTGGTTTGCCACAATGCCGACCGGATGCCCGTTCACGCAGGCGAATCCCACCACTGCGGAGCTTGCGAACAGCTCGTGCACCTGCACGAATTCGCCGTAGTCCACGATGCAGCGTATCACGTCGAGCACGTCGTACGGCTGGCGGTCGTTGTCCGGCACGATGGTGGCGAGTCGCTTGGCCACGTCACGGTCGGCGCGGGTTGCGGCGTACGCGTAGGTGGGCGGCTGCAGGTCGGAGTTGGACGGCAGGTAGGCGAGCACGGTTCGTGCGTAGTCGATCGCGTCGGCTTCGTCTTCGCCCAGGTAGTGCGCCACACCGGAGGTGGCGTTGTGCACGTATCCGCCGCCGAGGTCGTCCATGCTGATCACTTCGCCTGTGGCCGCTTTGACCACGTCAGGACCGGTGACGAACATGTTGGAGTTTTCACGGGTCATGATGATCAGATCGGTCAGTGCCGGGCAGTACACGGCTCCACCCGCGCATGGGCCGAGAATCAGCGAGAGCTGCGGCACGAAACCGCTGGCGTCGCAGGTTTTACGGAACAGATGCCCGTATTGCGTCAGCGCGGCCACGCCCTCTTGAATGCGGGCGCCGCCCGAATCGATAAGCGCGATGATCGGCACTTTCAAGTCGAGCGCTTTGTCCATCAATCGGCAGATCTTGCGGCCTTCCGCGACCCCCAGCGTGCCGCCGCGCACGGAAAAGTCCTGTGCGTATACGGCCACTTTGCGTCCGAACACTTCGCCGAAACCGGTGATGACCGCCGCTCCCGCGCGTCCGCCGTTGATGTCGCCGCCGCAGAATCGTCCGATTTCCTCGAAGGAACCGGTGTCAAGCAGCAGGTCAAGACGTTCGCGCGCCGTCAACTTGCCTTTGACATGCTGGCGATTGCGGGCATGATCTTCTGCTTCGTGCGCGAGTTGCGCCGCACGAAGCACGGATGCGCGGATTGGCTGGGATGCGCCCGGCAGGTCGGCCGCGGAGACGGCTTCGGCCGCGTTTTTGCCGAGTCGCTCCTGCTGTTCCATTACGATCTTCACGGCTTCTTTGACGGCCGGGCTTGCGATGATATCAGTCATCACTTACCCCCTTCCATAGTTCCGTCGGTTGCGGTTCCGTCAACAGCAGCGCCAGTTGCGCCGTTTTCGCCGGCTTCCGTACCACTCGCTCCGGTCACATCGATGGTCATCAACGTTTCGCCGGCTTCCACGCCCGCCGCGGGCCCCACGAAAATCTTGGTGACAGCGCCCTTGACCGGCGCATACACGTAGTTCTCCATCTTCATGGATTCGAGAACGACGAGCAGGTCGCCCTTGGCCACCTGCTGGCCCTCGGCCACATTGATACGCGTCACGACAGCCTGCATCGGGCTTGCGATCACACCGGATTGGCCGTCGTTGCTTTGCTGTTTTTTCTGCGCATGATGCAGTCCCTGTCCACGTAGCGGCTGGATGGCACGTTTCGCGTCACGTGCTTTGGCACCGCCCGTCAGGTTGGCGACGATGTCGTTCGGCACGGTCAGCGACACTCTGCGATTGTTGACTTCGATGACGAAGGTTTCGCTGGATTCCTTCTTGTCGACCTCGGAAGCGCCAGACATGGACGCCGGCTGCCCGCCTTGCGATGATGCGGCTTCCTTGTTGAGGTACTTGCGTTCCAGCCATTTGGTGCTGACATCGTATGCAACACCGTGTTCGGCGGTGAATTCGTCGTCGTTGAAAATCTGTTCGAACAAGCTTGCCGGAGTCGGCACGCCTTCCACCTTCAGCTCGCTCAAGGCGCGGCGCACGCGGGCCACTGCTGCCGCTCGGTCAGATGCGGTGACCACGAGTTTGCCCATCATCGAATCGAATTTCGGCGAAATGGTGTCGCCTTCGACCACGCCGGAATCCACACGGATGCCCGGGCCGGACGGCCAGCGCAACGAGGCCAGCGTGCCGGAGCTTGGCGCGAGGTTCTTCGCCGGATCCTCGCAGGTCAGGCGCAGTTCAAAACTGTGTCCACGAAGCGGATGGTTCACGGTCAGTTCCCCACCGTTGGCGATGGTCAGCTGCTCGCGCACCAGGTCAAGTCCGCAGACCTCCTCGCTGACGGTATGCTCCACCTGCAGACGCGGATTGACTTCCAGGAAGTACACTTTGCCCTGTTCGGTCACCATGAATTCGCAGGTGCCAAGCCCCTCGTAATCGACGGCTTCGAACAGTCGGCGAGAGTAGGTTTCCAGCTGGTCGGTCACCTCGGAGGAAAGGAACGGTGCCGGCGCCTCTTCGACAAGCTTCTGATTGCGGCGCTGCACGGAGCAGTCGCGCGTGGAATACACGGTGAAGTTGCCGTGCGAGTCGCGTCCGCACTGCGTTTCGACGTGACGTCCTTTGTCGATGAATCGTTCCACGAAATATTCGTTCAGATCACCGCCCTGCAGCGCATCATGATTCATGTAGAAACCGCGCAGCTCGTCATCGTTGTGCACGAGCGTGATGCCGCGACCGCCGCCGCCATCGGTACGCTTAAGCATGAGCGGATAACCGTGCGTATGCGCGAAATCCAGCAGCAATCGCATGTCGGAAATCGACTGGGAAATGCCGGGAACCGGCGGAACTTTGGCGAACGTGGCCACACGACGTGCCGGTGATCTTATCCCCCAAATCCACGAGGGCTTTCGGATTCGGACCAACCCAAGCCGCACCCGCATCGATCACTTTCTGCGCGAAAGTGGCCACTTCGGAAAGGAATCCGTAGCCTGGATGCACTGCGTCGGCACCGCTGCGCTGCAGAATGTCGATCAGCAGATCCTCGTTGAGATAGGTGTCTTTATACGTGTCTCCGGAAAGCAGATATGCGTCGTCAGCCATCTGCACGTATTGTGCATGGCGATCCTGCTCCGCGTACACCGCAACCGTGGGAATCCCCATCTCACGGGCGGTGCGCACTACGCGAAGCGCGATTTCGCCGCGATTCGCCACCAGAAGTTTGTTGACATTTTTAGGCATAACGTCAAGTTTGGTCGCGCGAACGAAAAATCGTGAACTCGTTTCCCACAAAAGACACGCAATCTTTTTGTAAGGCTCCACAAACGTTACCGAAACTTGGCAAGCCTACGATTGGGGGCATAAGTTGACAAACCTTGCATTTTCGTCACTTTCGCGCTTGCCATCATTTCGGCTGTCAACAATCGTCGATTCATCAACGTAATGCAATCACATCCAAGGAGAATTATCGTGCGTAACGCAATGCTGACACTCAAGACCACGCTGAAAACCGCCACCAGCGGCACTGTCGGATCCATCCTCAAGCCGGCGCTGTTCGCCGTGCTCATGTGGACCGCCTCCGCGGCCGGTGCCGTGCCGATTCCGGGCACGCCGGTGCCGATCACACTACAGACGTTCGTGGTGATGCTGGCCGCGCTGATGCTGCCGTGGAAGCAGGCCGGCGCCGCGATGCTCATGTATCTGGCAGCCGGCGCGGTCGGTCTGCCGGTGTTCGCCGGCGGCGCTTCCACCATGGCATTGGTTGGCCCGAGCGCGGCTTCCTGATCGGCTTCCTGCCGGCGGCCATCGTCACGTCGCTGCTGAAGGGTGAGGCGCGCACCGATTCGCTGAAGCATGGCGCGCTGACCGCCGCACGTTACCTGTTTTCCTGTGTCGCCGGCTGCATTGCGCTTGACTATCTGCTTGGTTTCATCGTGCAGTCCGCCATTACCGGCATCGCACTGCCGATTGTGGCCGTGGCTTCCATGGGATTCGTCGCAGGCGATGCGGTCAAGGCCGTTATCGCTTCCGCCGTGGTCGCAGGTCTTGCCAAGCTGAAGTGAGATTGCGGCAAATTTCAGCAATCAAGTAATTTTTACTTACTGAGCACGCCTACGTCGGCCGTGCTCACCCGATGCAATACGCCTTCCTGATCCTCAATGGTCAGGGAGGCGTCGTCGTTTAACGCGACAGCCCTGCCCTGCAAAGTGGTTCCGTCCACAAAATGAGCCTCGCACTGCTTGCCGAGCGTCCAGCAGATCGGGGTCATCGCTTCCCGGGCGCGCACAGCCTCACGGTGAGGGTCCTCTTCGAAATCAGCCAACCGCGAGCGCAATCCTTGCACCCAACGTACGGCAATCGCATCGCGCAACACCATCGCATCAGGCAGATTGCGCGCAACCAACTGCAACGATGTGGACTTATCTATCGGCAATCGTTCCTGAGCGACGGCAAGATTCAAACCGACGCCGATCACAATGGCAACGCGATCCCCGCAATCCGGAATCGGCACCATTTCAGCGAGTACGCCACCAAGTTTCTTGCCGCCAGCAAAAATATCGTTCGGCCATTTCAGCAAAACATCTTCATCGAGCGTGCCGCCGAAATCGCATACCGCACCAACAATCGCCTCACGCATCTCGCAACCGGCAATCATCTGCAGCCAACCATTGACGGACGAATCGCGCACAATCGCAACCGGCACGCTCACCACCAGCGACACGATGAATGACTCCCCCGGCACACTGGCCCACGTATGGTCGAGCCGCCCGCGACCGGCCGTCTGCTCGTTCGCCGCGACAACCACGATCTCACGCCCGCTCCACACGAGGTTCCCTGCAATGCCGTCCATGCCATCCATGCCGAACAGCCGACCTGCACGCACCAAATCCGCGGCATACGTGTTGGTGGATCCCACCGTATCCAAAACAAGCACCTGATCCGCCGCAACGCATGTACGCGGCATGATCGCAGCCGAATCCAAAATCGCCATCATTACCTCCTACCTACTACAGCGCGGCGCGCCGACGCAATGTCGCCGCAACGCAACAGCTCATGCAGCAGCCAACGCAGCCGCTACTCGTCCTGCCGCACCTGGCTGGCCTCATGCGCACTGGCCACGTTCGCGCTGGCAGCCGATCGCGCATTACGCGACTCGCGCCAGAATTGCAGGCATACGAAACCGAATACGAACGCGACCGGTAGCATATGCCGTTCGAAATTGTTGGCCGGAGCGGTGATCATCACGCCCATGAGCAGCAGCAGGGGCAGATGCCATGACAGCGAGCGCCATCGCCGCAACACCACTTCGGCAGCGCCGACCAGCAGCATCAGCGTTACGTACAGATTGCCGTGCGTCACCCAGCCGATCACGGGAATATTGCCCCAACCTTTCGCGAAGCCGGCCACCGCATCGCGCCAATCGTGGTTATACAGGTGGATCCACGCATTGTCGTTCTGCACGTAATCGTTGTTCACGTAGTAGTCCATCGACACGTATGGCAGGTCGGTCACGTCGAAATAGCCGAAGCATTCGGCGAAAAAACGCGTCGAGCGCGATAACAGGATTTGCGACAACGATTTCAAGCCAGGCCTCGTTGAAGTTTGTCATGTCGTCTTCGGTGACGGTGCGCCACTTGTAACTGACTTTCTTCGATTGGATGCCGGAGGATTTCACCGGGTCGGCGTCCTGCCGGAAGTACGCTTCGGCCATCTGGTCGAGGTTGAAGACCGGTTCAAGCTTTTTCGCCGCGTCCGCCGGAATGCCTTTCGGATTGTATTTGGCGACGCGCGCGATCTGCTGCAGTTGGATGCCACGGCTTTCGATGGGGTCGCCGCCGATGATGCGCCCGTGTTGGTGAGGAACACGATGCCGCCATGAATGAGGATGGTTGGCAGCAGAAGTGCCACAAGATAGGTTTTCCACGTTTGCGATCGTTGATAAGTGCCAGGATCAGGGTGAAGAGAATGATGTACCACGCGTATTTCGCGCTGATCAGCATCACGCAGCTTGAGATGGTGAAGGCCATGATCGAGCGTTTGCGTAGGTACGTCGGCTTGCCGTTGATGGTGGGCAGCGCTTTGATATGTGTCATGTGCAGTTCGTACCACACGCCGAACCACCATACGAATGCGAAAGCGAACAGCGGCGATTTCGTCAGGGAAATCGTGGCGAATACCGCAAGCGGGCACACCATGAAGAACAGCAGTATCATGAATCGTGTTTTCGCACCGGCCCGCAGTCTGGAAGGGCGTGCCACAACGCCTGCTTCAGGATGCGCGTAATCGCGCATATTCCAGCAATCGTGGCGTTCCGGATGCGAGAAGTCGAACGTGCCGACGCCAAGCCTGCGCCACGGCAGGTTGAAGAACCGGTTGGCGGTGGCCGAACAGCAGAATGCGGCGAACAGCCATTGCAAGGCTGCGAGCACCACGATGCCCGCATCGTTGGAGTCGGTGAAGTAGCGCGAAACCGCCGCTGCGGCACCGTAGAACACGGTGAGCACGACATTGTGCTGGTCGGTCAGATATGTGGGATTGTCCGGCCACATGTAATGCGCGGTCGGGTAAATATCCATGGGCACGAACGAGAAGAAGCCGATATATGGCTGTTTCAAGCCCGTCCACTGGTTCAAGGCCCAGCTGAATTCACGGATCTGCGAGCGAATGTCGGCGCCGAACGCGGCCAATAGCGTGGTTGGAATCCACAGCCAGCCGATTACGAACACCAGCATGAGTTTCCACCAACAGTCGGTGCAGCGGATGAGTTTGCGCCCCGTCCATACGATCACTGCATGCAGGGCGCGCCCTGGGCGGCTGTGCGCGGCATCATGCAAGTGTCGCAACATAATGCCAAGCACGGTGGTCGGCGTTCCTGCAATCTCGTTGCATAGTTTTTCATGCCGTCGTGCGAAATATTGCGGAAGTACGCGACGCCGCGGCCGAATCTGACCAATGCGACAACTATCGAAAACCATATTGCGAAGGCGACCGCCAAATACAGCACATTCAGCCTGCCGAAGTCGGAAAGCCCATCGCCGAACCAATACAACGGCCCGATCGCGCAACACCATGCCACCCAAAGGCATGCCAGCACGGCCAGCATCCAGCTGAGGAATGTGCCGATACGCTCGCCACGCTTTCCAGTTTGTTTGACTTCGCTCATAAGCGGCATAATAGCGGCACTCCCCGAATGAACTTCACCTCGTTGACGCTTTCCGTTCAGCGATTCGCCAGTTGGGCGGCTACACTTGACGCTTATGAACTCCGATCAGGCAGACATTCTCGACCTTCTGGCAGGGCACACCGACGATTCAACCATCGAACGGCTCGCTTTCGAATGCCTGATGACTTCTCTTACGGATGATCGCGTCGCCTCGTTGATGAATGTGCTTGGTTGGCGTGGGGATTTCGATTGTTTCGCGATTGGCGGCACACCGGAAACGAGTCCCGCTTCGGCTTCGCTCGTTGCGCGTAAGGCGGTGCGCGATCTGGGCGGAGAACATGTGATTGTTGGCACATACGGCAGTTTTCTGCTGGCGCTTGTCTGTCAGAGTGGCGCCGCCACTGCCGAAGTGACCTGCACGTCGATTATGCCCGCTTTCAAAGATGACGAATCGGTGTATTTGAGTCCGGTGCGTTCCGGTGTCGCCGGCGCTTCGCACGTGTTGCGTGAAACCCTGTTTTCCTTGCAGGCGGCTCCCGCTTTGGCGTCGCCGTCCCGCCCGTTGCGTGCCGATGAGTTGCTGCCGGAACGGGCGCTGTTGGGCGATGATTACGCTCGTGAAGAGTTGTATCAGAACGTGTATCAGGTGCTTCATGGCGAGAATCCCGACGATCCGACGTTGTGACGGTTTCCACGTTTTTTTTGCGCAACGGCAGTTCGTTGGAAAACACGGCGAAGGAATTGAATGTGCATCCGAATACGGTGCGTTATCGTTTGAAGCGTGCCGCGGAAACGACCGGTTGGGATGCGACCGACCCGCGTGACGCATACGTGTTGACGACGGCGCTTGCGATTGGCCGTATGCGCGATCGTTGAAAATCACTTCTCTGTTTTTAATATCTATCTGATATCTGGTTTCATTGAGATTCTTTGATAGTCAGACGATTGCAGGATCATTATTTTATTAAATGAGATAGATAATCGCAAGATATATATGAAAAGGACCCGCATCTCGCGTTGGGGCAGGATACGGGTCTTTTGCAAGCTATATAGAAGCTATCTACAAGCTATATTGCTCAGGCGATGACCGTCGGATCAACCGGGACGCCCGGGTTCATCGTGGAGGTGATGGTCGCCTTGGTGACGTAGCGGCCCTTCACGGTGGACGGCTTCAGACGCTTGATTCGTCGGCAACAGCCTTGAAGTTCTCGTCGAGAGCCTGCTCGGTGAAGGAGAGCTTGCCGATGAGGAAGCTCAGGTTGCCATTCTTGTCAACACGGAAGTCGACCTTGCCGCCCTTGATGTCCTTGATGGCCTTGGTGACATCCATGGTCACGGTGCCGGTCTTCGGGTTCGGCATGAGGCCACGCGGACCGAGCACGCGGCCGAGGCGGCCGACCTTGCCCATCATGTCCGGGGTAGCCACCACGGAATCGAAGTCCAGGAAGCCGTCGGCAACCTTCTGCACGAGATCGTCGTCACCGACGATGTCGGCGCCAGCCTCGAGAGCCTCGGTGGCCTTCGGGCCACGGGCGAACACGAGGACCTTGGCGGTCTTACCGGTGCCGTTCGGCAGGTTGACGGAACCGCGGACCAGCTGGTCGGCCTTACGCGGATCCACGTTCAGGCGCAGCACGGCCTCAACGGTCTGATCGAACTTGTACTCCGGCATGCTCTTGACGAGAGCGATGGCTTCGTTAGCGGTGTAAAGGTTGTTGCGATCGATCTTCTCAGAAGCTTCGCGGTACTTCTTGGAACGCTTTACCATTTGTCCCTCTCCTCTCAGTCGGTAACCGTGATACCCATCGAGCGGGCGGTGCCCTCGATGATCTTCATGCCGGCTTCGACGTCGCGTGCGGACAGATCAGCCATCTTGATTTCGGCGATCTCACGGACCTGAGCCTTGGTGACGGAGCCGACCTTGTGGGTCAGCGGGTTTTCGGTACCCTTCTGGATGCCCGCGGCCTTCTTCAGCAGAGCTGCCGCCGGCGGGGTCTTCAGAATGAAGGTGAAGGAACGATCTTCGAAAACGGTGATCTCAACAGGGATGACCTGGCCCATCTTGTCCTGCGTGGCAGCGTTGTACTGCTTGCAGAAGTCCATGATGTTCACGCCATGGGAACCAGTGCCGGGCCCCAGCGGCGGGGCCGGGTTGGCCTTGCCAGCCTGAATCTGGAGCTTGAGAAGCGCCGAGACTTTCTTCTTAGGAGCCATTGTATGGTTCTTCTTTCTGTAGAAGCGGTGGTAGCGGCACCGGAGTAGGTTCCCGCGTCCGGTTCCTTCCGCAACGTATATTGCTGTGCTGTGCTAGCGGATTCCGTACCCTCATTCAGGCACGCCAAACCCTCCAGACACAAGCTTTCCTATTGTGCCCACTCCCCCAGACAAAAAAAAGACCCCGCAATGCGGCGGGGTCTTTCAAAGACTTATCAGGACAGTTTTTCTACTTGGTTGAAGCCCAACTCCACTGGCGTGTCGCGACCGAAGATGGACACGAGCACCGTGAGCTTCTGGGTGGTGGGCTCAACGTCGGAGACGACAGCTGCCATGGTGGTGAACGGACCGTCGGTGACGGTGACCTGATCGCCAACGGCGTAGGAGACTTCAAGGACGCGCTTCTTGTTGGCGGCCGGCTTGTCACCAGCCTTCTTGAGCGCTTCGGAAGCGATCATCGGAGCCATCATGGAGACGACTTCCTTGCGGCTCAGCGGCGCCGGTTCCTTGGTCGGACCGACGAAGCCGGTGACGCCTTCGGTTTCACGCACAATACGACGGGCGTTCTCATCCGGAAGCATGCGAATCAGCACATAGCCGGGAACACGCACGCGGGTGATGACCTTCTTGCCCTTTTCGGTGTGCTTTTCGACTTCTTCCATCGGAACTTCAATCTGGAAGATCTTATCTTCCATGCCGAAGCTTGCCACACGGGATTCAACGTTGGTCTTCACACGCTTCTCATAGCCGGAGTAGGTGTGCAGCACGTACCACTTGCCTTCGAGGGTGCGCAGGCTGTTGGAGAAGTCTTCGACGGCCTTGGCGCCAGCATCCAGCTCTTCGCCGCCCTCGTCCTCCGCGGACTCTTCGGAAGTAGCTTCAGCAGTCGGCTCGGCCTCAGCGACTTCCGGAACGCTTTCACCCTCGGCCTGCAGCTCCTCAACGGCAGCTACGGCCTCGAGATCAGCTTCTGGAGCTTCGTCGAGGTTGTCGGAAAACACTTCGTCAGTCATGCAGTTTCACCTTCAAGTCGTTGATCAGCCGAAGATCCACAGGGTCAGCTTGCCCAGACCGAAGTCCATGCCGGTGACCAGTGCCATCAGGAGCAGCACGAAGATGAACACGGCGAGTGCCCAGAAGAACAGCTCTTTGCTGGTCGGGGTCACGACCTTGCGGAGTTCGTCGATAATCTGTTTGATGAACAAGCCAAGACGCATGAAGATGTTCGGCTTAACGGCCTTTTCGCTATTTTTGCCTTCGCCATAATAATCCTCCGCTGAGCTTGTTGTAAGAAGCTTGGCAGGGAAGGCGGGACTCGAACCCACACCTACGGTTTGGAGACCGTTGCGCTACCAATTGCGCCACTTCCCTAGGTGTACTCTGCCGTTTCTACTTGCTGGCGAGGATTTTGTGCGAAAAACCACGCAAGAAGTAAGCGGCAAAACCGCCAAGTCGAAATAATAGCGGGTATTTGCGACTTAGTCCAACCGGTTTTTCAAGAAATGTCCCAAACCGCTATTTTTCAACGAAAAAAGATTCGCACCCGGCATGTCACCGCGGTGCGAATCGTGTGAAAGTCTCAGTCAGGCCAGTATCAGTCCTCGACCCACTGCTTCATACGCTTCATGCCCTCAACGAGGTCGTCGTCGGCAAGCGCGTACGAGAATCGCAAGTAGCCGGGAGCGCCGAACGCTTCGCCTGGAACGGCAGCCACATGACCTTCGTCAAGCAGCGCCGCAGCCAGTTCGGACGTGCTCGCATAAGCGGTTTTGCTGGTGCCGAGCGGCTTGTTCAGCAGTGCGCTCACGTCGGCGAACGCATAGAATGCGCCGGTCGGCGTCGGGCAGTTCACACCTTCGATATCGTTCAACGCGGCGACGATGGTCTGACGGCGCCTGTCGAACGCCTCACGCATCTCGTACACGGCGTCAAGAGATCCGGACACGGCTGCGATCGCGGCACGCTGGGAGATATTGTTCACGTTCGACGTCATATGCCCCTGCAGCTTGGATGCGGCCTTCGCCACGTCGAGCGGAGCGATCATCCAGCCGACACGCCAGCCGGGCATAGCGTAGGTTTTGGCCACGCCGTTGAGCACCAGCAGCTGATCACGCACTGCAGGCACTGCAGCGCCGATATACGTGGTTTTTGCACCATCGTAGTTCAGATGCTCGTAGATTTCGTCGGAGATCACCCACACATGGTGTTCCACAGCCCATTCGCCGATCGCCTTGACGGTTTCCGGATTCCACACGGCACCCGTCGGATTGTTCGGCGTATTCACGATGATGGCCTTCGTACGTTCGGTACGTGCCGCTTCCAGGTCTTCCAAGCTTGCTCGAAATTGCGGTCAGCTCCCGCGAACACTTCGACAGGCACGCCTCCAGCCAGTTTCACGGCTTCCGGATAGCTCGTCCAATACGGCGTCGGAATGATGACTTCGTCGCCGTCATTGAGCAGGATTTGAAAGGATTCGTATACGGCCTGCTTGCCGCCATTGGTCACGATCACCTGATTCGGATCGACTCCATACCCCGAGTCGCGCAACGTTTTGTCTGCGATCGCCTTGCGCAATTCCGGCAAACCTGCCGTCGGAGTGTAACGATAGTTCTTCGGATCCTGCACCGCTTCGGCCGCAGCCGCGACGATCGCAGCCGGAGTCGGAAAGTTCGGTTCGCCCGCACCAAATCCAATGACGTCGATTCCTTCAGCTTTCATCGCTTTCGCTTTGGAATCAACGGCCAGAGTAGCGCTCGGAGCCACGCGGTTAATACGTTCGGAAAGAGTCTGCCAGTCAGCCATAGTCATGTTTGCCATGCTATCCCTCCCGCCCGAAAAACAACAGCCTTTTAGCACATTTTGGAATTCCTTTTCCCTGTTGACCGGTAGGGGCGGCATATTGCTATTTACAGGGCACCGAACAAAAGAGGGAAAGGGATTAAACCAAGACGAGGTTGTCGCGGTGGACTAGGGGGTGGGCGTATTCTTCGCCGAGGAAACGCTTGAGCTGGGCGGTATTGCGGCCGAGCATTTGCGGGATTTCTTCGGAATCGAATCCTACGAGGCCTTTTGCGAGGTGATTGCCCGCTTCATCGTCGATCCACACCGCGTCTCCGGCGGCAAAATCGCCCCGCACTTCGAGTACGCCGGCGGCAAGCAGGCTGGCGGCCCCTCCGCGTACCGCATTGGAAGCGCCGGCATCGGCCACGAGCGTACCTTGCGGGTGTGCTGCGAACCCGATCCATAGGCGGCGTGATGATCCACGGTCGTTGATGGGGGCGAATGCGGTGCCGACTGGGTCGCCCATCATGGCCGGGCCTGCGTTTGCCGCGCAGGTGAGCACTGCGGGAATGCCGGAGACCGCCGCAACACGCGCCGCTTCCATTTTGGTGACCATGCCGCCGGTACCCACGTTTGATCCGGTGCCGCCGACCTGCACTTTGGCGAGCGCGTCCTCCACGTTCGGCACGTAGCTGATGCGTCGCGATCCGGGTTCGCTTGGGGGTGCCGTGTAGAGCGCGTCCACGTCGGTGAGGAGCACCAAAGCGTCGGCGACTACGATGTTGGCGATCAATGCGGAGAGTCGGTCGTTGTCTCCGAAACGGATTTCGTTGGACGCGAGGGAATCGTTTTCGTTGATGATCGGCACCGCGCCGAGGTCGAGCAGCCGGTCGAGGGTGCGTCGCACGTTGCGGTATTGCTGTGGGGCGATGGTGTCGGACACGGTGATGAGGATTTGCCCGACGCGCAGTCCGTATTGTGAGAAAGCGTTCTCGTATTGGGCCATGAGCAGGCCTTGTCCGACGGCCGCGCACGCCTGCTGGTCAGCCACGTCGGTGGGGCGTGAGTCGAAGCCGAGGGAGCCGAATCCGGCTGCGATGGCGCCGGAGGAGACGAGCACCACGCGCCCGCCCATGAGTCGCACGCGTGCGAGGGCCGCCACGAGCGCGTTGAGTCGTTCCGGATCGAGGTGGCCACTTGGTTTGGTCAACGAGCTGGATCCCACTTTCACCACGATGGTTTGCGCTTCGGCGATGGCGCGGCGCACTTGGGCTTGCGATGGCGTGTTCATGGTTCCTCCAGGCGTTCGAATGGCCGAAAAGAAAACCCGCCGACATGCCAATCGGCACATCAGCGGGCGTTTTGCTGCTTCTATTGTTCCACGTTTTCGGAATCGGTGGTTTCACCGCGTCCGAAGAGGCTGGTTTCGTCATGGCGGTCGTCGTCCACGGAAGGATCGGCCCAGTGTCCGGCCTTGCGTTCGGCCATCATGGCTTCACGCACGGCTTGGCGCGCATCCATCATTTCGTGGTACTGGCGACGGCGTTCCGCGTTGGTGCGGCGCTGCGAACGGCCGTCCTGTTCCTGCAGTCGCAGGTCGACGCCTCGTGCGCCAAGCTGGGCGCCGTCGAGCATTTCCGCGCCCGCAGCAATGGTCGGATCCCAATCGAATTCCACGGCTCGCGCACCCTTGCCGATGCGTACTTCGTCGCCAGGCTTGGCTCCCTTGTTGCGCAGCTCGTCTTCGACACCGAGTTTGGCGAGGCGGTCGGCCAGGTAGCCGACTGCTTCGTCGTTGTCGAAGTTGGTTTGCATGACCCAACGTTCCGGCTTGGTGCCGAGCACTTCGTACCAGACGTCGCCGTTGCCGGCTTCCTTGCGTTCCACGGTGAAGTCAAGCACGGTGCCGCCTTCGTCGTTGCGGCGACGGCGGTTGCGCGGCTCTTCGAGCGGCTTGATGACCACGCGCGCTTCTTCTTCGGCCTGTTCGCGTTCGGCGACTTCCTTGCGCATGTCGGCGACCATGGCCGCCACGCCCAGTTGAGTTCCTTCAAACCTTCGTGGGATGCGGTGGAGATGACATACACATTGAGACCGAGTTTTTCGAATTCCGGTTTGACGAATTCGGCCAATTCCTTGGCTTCCGGCATATCGACCTTGTTGAGGATGATGATGCGGGGGCGTTCGGGGATTGGGATTGCGCCCAACGGCAGTTCCAGCTTGTCGGCATATTCGGCAAGCTCATGTTCGAGCGCCTTGTAGTCGCTCATCGGATCACGGTCAGGTTCCAGCGTGGCACAGTCGATGACGTGGGCGATGATTTCGGTGCGTTCGATATGGCGCAGGAATTCAAGGCCGAGGCCCTTGCCTTGGGATGCGCCCGGAATCAGGCCCGGCACGTCGGCGATGGTGTACCGCATGTCTCCGGCCATAACCACGCCGAGGTTCGGCACGAGCGTGGTGAACGGATAGTCGGCGATTTTCGGCTTGGCGGAGCTCATGGCTGCGATCAGGCTGGATTTGCCTGCGGAGGGGAAGCCCACCAAGGCCACGTCGGCGATGGATTTGAGTTCGAGAATGACGTCACGTTCCTCGCCTGGTTCGCCAAGCAACGCGAATCCCGGAGCGCGACGGGTGCGGTTGGCCAATGCGGCGTTGCCAAGACCGCCGTTGCCGCCGGCCGCCACCACGAACTTGTCTCCGGCATGGCGAAGATCGGCGAGCTGCTCGCCCGGATGCTTAGGCTTGCCTTGCGGCCCTTTGGCTTCGAAAATCACGGTGCCCACAGGAACGGGCAGGATCAGATCGGCACCTTTCGAACCGTCTTTGGTGTCTCCCAAGCCCATGGTGCCGCTTCCAGCCTCGCGGTGGGGCATGAAACGGTAATCCAACAGGCTGTTGGCGTTCTGGTCGGCCATGAAGATCACGGAACCGCCATCACCGCCGTTGCCACCGTTCGGTCCCGCCAACGGCTTGTATTTTTCCCTACGGATGCCGGCGGAACCGTTGCCGCCGTCGCCGCCCTTCACATGGACGGTCACGCGATCGACGAAATCACTCATGTATCTACCTTAATCGTTTGTTCGAAACGGTCCGATTATTGTCCGTTTGATATGTCTTATGCAACTGTATGCAACGTTACGTGACGTTTGGGACGGGCTGAAGGAAACCAATCCTCAGCAATCATCAAAATAAAGAAAAGCCGCGTCCATAACGGGCGCGGCTTTATCTTGTAAGCGTTAATTGCGCGTATTTCAGGCGGCAATCACGTCGACGACCTTGCGGTCACGACGCACGCCGAACTTCACGCTGCCGTCCTTGAGGGCGAACAGGGTGTGGTCCTTGCCCATGCCGACGTTCTCACCCGGGTGGAACTTGGTGCCACGCTGACGAACGATGATGTTGCCGGCCACGACGGCTTCGCCGCCGAACTTCTTCACACCGAGGTATTGCGCGTTTGAATCGCGACCGTTGCGCGAGCTGGACGCGCCCTTCTTATGTGCCATGTCTGTTCCTTTCGGTCCTTGACTCTAACCCTGCGCCAATCAGGCGATAGCCGTGATCTTGACAGCGGTCAGCTGCTGGCGATGGCCCTTGCGACGAGCAACGCCGGTCTTGTTCTTATACTTCATGATGCTGATCTTCGGACCCTTGGCCTCATCGTTGACAACCTCAGCCTTGACGCTGACGTTGGCGAGATCCTTGGCACCGAGGACAACCTTGGAGCCGTCCACAACGAGAGCAACCGGGAATTCCACGGTTTCGCCCTTCTTAGCCTCGAGACGGTTGACGTAGATGACGTCACCGACCTCAACCTTTTCCTGATGGCCGCCGGCCTTCACAATCGCGTACATATCCGTTCCTTTATTAACTTGGAAAGCTTACTGCCCGGCACGTTCGAGCCTCGCGGCCAGACACCAGCAATCTAATTTACACATACCCGCGTACAACCGCAAGTCTGTTTCCGGCGTGTCAGGTTGACAGACCGGAATAATCATTTATTCTTCTATGCTTCCTCGCCCAGTTCCGCATTGTTGGCGGCCACGGCAGCCGCCGCGATCTGCGCGAGTTTGGCCTTCACGTCCGGCGAGGAGCCTTTCGGCACCTGCACGTCCGTGCCGTGACCATGCTTGTTGGTCTTGACGAACGGGTCGCCGCCCTTCAGGGCGTACGGATCGTCATAATCCGCGGACACGGTCGGCTCGTCGTGAAGAATGAATCCGCGGCCCTTGCAGGTCGGGCATTCCTCGGAAAAGGCTTCCACCAGCCCCTGTCCGATGCGCTTGCGCGTCATCTGCACCAGGCCAAGCGAAGTGACTTCGGCCACCTGATGCTTGGTGCGGTCGCGGGCCAGGCATTCCACCAGTCTGCGCAGCACCAGATCACGGTTGGCTGGCATGACCATGTCGACGAAGTCGATCATCACCATGCCGCCGATGTCACGCAGGCGCAGCTGACGTGCGATCTCTTCGGAAGCTTCGAGGTTGCAGCGGGTCACCGTCTCCTCAAGACTCTTGCCGCGGCCGATGAAACGGCCGGTATTCACGTCGATGGTGGTCATGGCTTCGGTGCGGTCGATCACGATCGAGCCGCCCGACGGCAGGTAGACCTGACGTTCCATGCCCTTGCGCAGCTGGGAGTCGATCTGCCACTTGTCGAACACGTCTTTGCCTTCATGTTCGGCCGGATCCCACTTTTCGAGCTTGTCCTTCAAGTCGGGAGCATGGTGTCGAGGTATTCCTCGATACGGCCGTACACGCGGTCACCTTCAACGATCATCTTGGAGAAGTCGTCGTTGAAGATGTCTCGCACCACGCGGATCGCCACGTCCGGCTCGCCTTGCAGCAGCTTCGGACGCTTGCCGTGCAGGAATTCGTCTCGCTTGGAGGTGATGCGTTCCCACTGGCGCACCAGGCTTTCAAGATCCTTGGTGATCGCCTCTTCGGAGGCGCCTTCCGCTGCGGTACGAATGATCACGCCCATGTCTTTCGGCGCGACCTTCGACACGATGTTCTTCAGGCGGGAACGTTCACGCTCGCTGAGCTTGCGGCTCACGCCCGTCATGCCACCGGATGGCACGAGCACCAGGAAACGGCCCGCAAGGGTGACCTGCGAGGTCAGTCGCGCACCCTTATGTCCGATCGGATCCTTGGTGACCTGCACGAGCACCGGGTCTCCCGACTTGAACGCGAGTTCGATGCGGCGAGGCTGGCCTTCCAACCGTGCGGAATCCCAGTTCACCTCACCCGCATAGAGCACGCCGTTACGCGCCTGACCAATGTCGACGAACGCGGCTTCCATGCTCGGCAGCACGTTCTGCACGCGGCCCAGATAGATATTGCCCACAGTGGCGACTTCCTGAATGTCGGACACGTAATGTTCGACGAGCACATTGTCTTCGATCACGGAAATCTGCGTGTGGCGTTCGCGTTCGCGCACCACCATCAGGCGGTCGACATGCTCGCGGCGAGCCAGGAAGTCCTGCTCCATGAGCTGGCTTTGACGGCTGCGCTCACGGCGATTGTCACGGCGACGCTGCTTCTTGGCCTCAAGTCGGGTGGAACCTTCGACGTCGGTGATCTCGTCGATGTACTGCTGCTTGCGGGAACGACGCACGAGCGGCTCTTCCGCCTCATCCGTCTTCGCACCGCCACGACGGCGACGACGGCGACGGGTCACCGTGCCTTCATCCTCGTCATCGTCCTCACGGCGACGACGGGACTCGCCTTCATCGCTATCCCGCTGCTGTTCGTCGGCTTCCTCACGATTGCCGCGGCTGCGACGGCGACGACGGGTGCGCGTCGGCTGCTCGTCGTCATCATCGTCATTACGATTGCGGGTTTCGTCATCAATCGGCGCATACGTAATATCGTCGAGGATCAAATCCTCTTCGATCTGTTCGACTTCAGCTGCGGCACGACGCTCCTGCGCGTTCAAACGACGGGAACGACGCGACTTGCGAGATCCGCCTTCCTCATCATTGTCCGCATCATCATTGCGATTATCCCGATTATCGCGTTCATTGCGATTGTCTTCGGAACGCTCTTCGTCGGCAACGTCGCGATTGCGGCGGCGACGGCGACGTGACGGACGATCCTCATCCTGCTCATCGTCATGGTCCTGCGCATTGCGATCATTACGCTCGCCGCGGTCATTACGGGAATCGTCGCGATCGTCGTCTGCCCTGTCTCGGGAATCCGCAACGGACGGCAAAACCGGCTCCTGGAAAAGCAGAGACATCATCGGACGCGGATTGTGGCGGACCTCATGGCCTTCCGGCAACATATCGACGGCATCCAAGGCACGCTCCACAGACGACTCCTCATCATGGGAATCATCGACGGAAGCGCGACGACGCGGCATCTCATCGTACTCATCCGCATCATCGGCGAAACGGCTGCGACGACGCGACGGACGATCCTCGTCCTGCTCATCCTCAACCTGCACCGAACGACGGCGACGAGAACGCGTCGGCCGTTCGTCGGCAATCTCACGAACATCATCATCGGACTGGACCGGACGACGACGGCGACGGGTCGGACGGGTCATACCCTCGGAATCAGCGGAATCACCGGTATCATGCGCAGGTTGCGCAACCGGCAACTTCGGCTCCTCGAACAGCGGAGCCGAAGCATGCTCCTCGACCTTCAACTCCAAGGACGCACCGGCAGCTCCCACGCCACGCACCACGCGACGACCGCCACGACGGCGACGCGGGGCAGGATCGGACTGGACCGACTCGAATTTCACAACATTCACGGCATGCTCAGGCGATGCCGAAGCTTCGACCTGATCGAAGCCCTCACTGGTATTAGGCACAATGGCTCCTCGACGACACGCTGCAATCGCGCCGCCCACGCTTAGGCCTCATACGGTTCTCACACCACGCTCTCACCGTGGCCGCGCATCATGGCGCCCGTAGGAAGCAACTTCCGTCAAAAGTCCTCATCATGCGACGGCGGACACCAGCGCTCGCGGACACACATGAACTTCACGCGAGGGGATCAACGCCTTCGGATGCATCGGTGATTTGCAGAACCACCGTCTATAAGTATGACACAAAAAACAACGGAACGTGACATGACGGGAAATTTTCCGGATCCTGCAACTCACCGCCTGCTTTCCCCGCCCGCAAATCCCAGGCCCCGTCTACACAAGTCGTTGCTCCGTCTGCACAAGTCGAAAGAAATCACGATTCGCGAGAAATGCAGACACAGATTACGACTCGTGCAGACAGAAGACGGAAAACAACAAACAGCCGATAGCAGGCAGAAAACAGGAGGCAGAAAAAGGCAGCAGACAGCTACTTCAGCCAGTCTTCAAGCAAGTTGGCCATCAGCAGCAGATCCGATTCCGGCAGCTGCTCGTCATGCTTGTGCGCCAGCAACGGACTGCCCGCACCCAGATTCACCGCGGGAATGCCCAGCATCGAGAATCGCGCCACATCCGTCCAGCCAAGCTTGGCCAGAGGCTCACGCCCCGTGCGCTCGCGCACCAATTCCACCAGCGACTGCGCGAGCGGCGACGTCAACCCCGGACGTGCGGAAGGCGACTCGTCCTTCATTTCAATGCCGAAGCCTTCGAACACGCCGCCTGTGGCAACATGCTCGCCATTGCCCAATTCCGCACCGGCATCCGCGCCAATCATCAGCGCCTTCGCCTCAGCCAACGACTTGTCGGGGGCAAAACGGTAGTTGACATGCACGCGGCATTCGTCGGGGATCACATTCGTACCTTTGCCGCCTGAAATCAGCGTGGCATTCAGCCCCTCCTGATACGTCAGACCATCCACTTCAATCGCACGATTTTCATAAGCGTTCAGCCGGTTCAGAATCTCAGCGGCCGCATGAATGGCGTTCTTGCCCATCCACGCTCGCGCCGAATGTGCCGCAATGCCATGCGTGATCACGTCGAAACGCATCGTGCCATTGCAGCCACCTTCAATACCGCAATCGGTCGGCTCGCCAATAATCGCAAAATCGCCGGAAATCCAATCAGGATGCGCCTCGACCACCTTGCGCAGGCCGTTCTTTTCGGCAGCAACTTCTTCATGATCGTAGAACACGTATGTCAGATCGTATTTCGCATCCGTCAACGTGGCCGCCAAATACAGCATCACCGCGTCGGAGCCCTTCATGTCGGTGGCACCGCGCCCCCATATCACGCGCTCCCGCTCATGGCCGGCGGCAACATCCTCGCGAATCAGCGGATCGCCCGGTTCCAGCCATCGCGGCGGGAAGTTGTCGATCACCGGCACCGTGTCGAGATGCCCGGCGAGGATCACGCGACACTCACGCCCAAAATTCGTGGATGCGACCAGCGTATCGCCATGCCTGCGCACTGTCAGATGCTGCTGTTTATTCAAAAACGCTTCGACCGCGTCGGTCAACGGCCCTTCGTCGTCGCTCACGGAATAGGTTCCCATGATCTGGGTCATCAGCTCGTTCAGCTGCTCCTGCCTGGTGGCGGAAGCGGAAAATCCAATCTCAAGTTCGTTCATACCGCCCATTATCCAGCACCACCGGAACCGACATCGCCGTTCGACAACGCTTTTGAGACGGATCGGATGTTATCCATATGCATGGTGCAACACTGGATAGCGGCCAAACCAACGGCCGAGAGCGAAAGGAAGAGTGTCATGCCTGGTCTGTTAAGCGCATTGGAAGGCTTCTGCGTCATTGGCATCGTCATCGGCACCGGTTACGTGGCCGCGCGCATGCGCATAGGCGGACCTACCGCGCAGATGGTGCTCAACAGGTTCAGCTTTTTCGTATCGAGCCCGTGCCTGATGTTTGCCATCCTGTCCAAGGAGAGAATCTTCGAGATATTCCACTCCTCCATTGTTGTGGCGTTCTTCTCGGCCGTGCTGGTCGGATTGGTGTTTCTGATCCTCAATAGGCTGTTCTTCCATCTGAGGCGGCGGATGCCACCATCGGCGCGTTGAATTCGCTGTATCTGAACTCCAACAACATCGGTCTGCCGATCGCCACGTACATTCTGGGCAATCCCGCTTTGGTCGCGCCGATTCTGGTCATGCAACAGGCGGTGTTCACACCGATCGGCCTGACCGTGCTCGATGTGACCACCAAAGGCAAGGTCTCCACGAGGGAGATTCTGAAGCAGCCGCTGCATCAGCCGCTGCTTATCGGTTCGCTGCTGGGCATCGCCGTATCCGCGATTTCCGCAAAAACCGGTCATTTCGTGGTGCCGGACTGTATTTACGATCCGATCGACATGATCGGCGATTCCGCAGTGCCAATGATTTTGATGGCATTCGGCATGTCGCTGCACGGCACGAAGCCGCTGCAGGACAAGTCGAATATTCCCGCGGTGTTCACGGTGGCGGTATTGAAGAACATCGTGATGCCAATTATCGCGTTCCTGCTGTCGTATTTCGTGATGGGCTTCCGCGGCGCCACATTGTACGCGTGCGTGGTGCTCGCCGCCCTGCCGACCGGGCAGAACGTCTACAACTACGCGGCGCGGTACAACGTGGGTCTCTCGTTCGCACGCGACGGCATTCTCTTCTCGACACTGACCTCACCGATCTTCATCGCAATCATCGCGGTGCTGCTCGGCTGACCTCGCCAGTCCTCGCCGCGGTATCCACGACCGCCGCGGCGAGACCATCAATCGTCCGTACGGTAGCCGGCATGACCGAGCCCGTGCGCCGCATGATTCGCGGCACACCCTCCGAGCACCATCAGCGCATAACACAAGCCGATTCCCGCGGCCAACGTAAGCAACGAAGCCGGATTGAGCAACGACGTTGCCAGAATCGGA
>ENA-OQBU01000057-OQBU01000057.1-human-gut-metagenome-genome-assembly--contig:-NODE-57-length-35059-cov-4.237061_pt1 | contig 35059 bp, 46 predicted proteins | sample MGYA00242492_ERZ504566 | MGnify/ENA primary metagenome ERZ504566 (study PRJEB26092, sample SAMD00036261) | human gut metagenome | host: Homo sapiens | study: EMG produced TPA metagenomics assembly of...
AGAGCATGGGGGGCACGCCCGGTCCCGTTCCGAACCCGGAAGCTAAGCCCCATCGCGCCGAGAGTACTGCGGGGCCAGCCCGTGGGAGGCCAGGGCGCCGCTGACCGGTGGACGGCACCGAGCCGTCGGATGACTTGAAGAAGGGGGAGGCCGCGAGGCCTCCCCCTTTTTTGCGTTTTTATAGAGAGCTGTAATACAAGAACTCGCCTTCTTTTAGCTTGTCTTACTGTTTGGCTGTATTTTGAGTCCTTTCTTTTGTATTTGCGCGATAATAACTCCCATTGGCGTTAGGGAGGACTTGATGTTTACCGTTTTTGTCTTGGGCAATATTGCTTCGGGTAAGTCGACTGCCTGCCGCTATCTCGAATCTCATGGCGCCATGCTCATCGATCTGGACGAACTTGCCAAATCACTGTATGTGCCAGGCTCCGATATCGTCAATGCCCTCGCGGAAGAATTTGGCTGGGATATTTTGGACGAGGAGGGCGGCGTTCGCCGTAACATACTCGCTTCTCGAGCTTTTGTTTCTCCTGATGCGGTCGCGAGGCTCAATGGCATTGTGCACCCCGTTCTCATTGAGCAGCTGTCACTGAGGATTCTTGATCCGGTTTGCTGCACGGTTTCGTCCCCCCCGTTATCCCTTTGCGGTGGTCGAGGTTTCTGCTCCGACTGTTTTTGAGGATGCATTTGGCTTGGCTGATGAAATTCTGGTCATCAGCGCCCCTTTGTCAGTTCGTCGCGAGCGTGCTATTCAGCGTGGCATGGAGCCATCTGATTTCGATGCCCGTTCTGCTTGCCAGCCCGATGAGTCTGCGCTGTGCAATCTCGCTACAACGGTGATTGATAATGCCGCAGGCGATAATTCGCTCTTTGAGCAGCTTGACTCATGGCTTGCATGCCATGGGTTTATAGACACTGCGAATCAGGAGGATGCCGATGCCTAAGACACGTTTCTTTGCGTGGTATCGCCTTATACCGCTGGCTGCCGTTTTTGCCTTCGGCCTTATTTCGCTCGTCTACTCGTATGCTCCTGCCGCCTTCTTTAAGCCTTTGTATCCAATTGACTACGAGGCGTATGTAAAGCAATCGAGTATTTCGCATAATCTGGATCCGTATCTGGTGTGCGCTGTCATTAAGTCGGAATCGAATTGGGATCCCGAGGCTGAGTCGAATCAGGGTGCTCAGGGATTGATGCAGCTGATGCCCGAGACTGCCCAGGATATGATCGCCAAGGGTCTTGTCGACGGTGGGGAGTATTCGGCCGACAACCTTAACGATCCGGCTACGAATATCGAGTTTGGCTGTGCGTACCTCTCGTATCTCTTAACGTATTTCAACGGGTCGACGGATAGCGCTATTGCCGCCTATAACGCCGGCATGGGCAATGTCGACGGATGGGCGCAGCAAAGTACGTCGCTGCACAATGCAATCACCTTTCCCGAGACGCAGGCGTATCTGATTCGTGTCAATAATGCCTGGGTTCGCTATAAGACCCTCTATCCCCGATCGGTTCGTATAGGACTATGCCTGCCGCCTGCGTATACTGCAGATATATGAGTTAGGAGTATCCATGGCGGAATTTTGAAATAGGACGCGTTGGCGGTGAACTTAAGCGCTTTGGCGTTGAGGGCGCTGAGGTGCCGTTTGAAGTCGTTTTCTCCCTATGAGCCTGCAGGTTCTCAGCCTAAGGCCATTGAGTCGCTTGTGCAGGGTGTGAGGGACGGAGATCGCTATCAGGTTTTGCTGGGCGTGACTGGTTCGGGCAAGACCTTCACGATGGCTAAGACTATTGAGGCCCTGGGGAAGCCGACGCTGGTCATGGCTCACCAATAAAAACGCTCGCCGCTCAGCTTGCGAGCGAGCTCAAAGAGTTCTTTCCCAACAACGCTGTGGTCTACTTTGTCTCGTACTACGACTACTATCAGCCCGAGGCGTATGTGCCGCAAAGCGATACATATATCGAGAAAGACTCCTCGATTAACGAAGAGGTCGAGATGCTGCGCCATCAGGCGACCGCATCGCTGCTATCTCGACGCGATGTGATCGTTGTCGCATCAGTCTCGTGTATCTATGGCATTGGCTCTCCTGAGGACTATGCGGGTCTGGCTCCAAACGTCGACAAGAAGGTGCCGCTCGAGCGCGATGACTTTATCCATGCGCTTATCGACATTCAATATGATCGCAATGACTATGACCTGGCGCGCGGCACGTTCCGCGTGCGCGGTGATGTCGTCGACGTGTATCCGCCTTATGCCGAGCATCCGTTGCGGTTTGAGTTCTTTGGTGACGAGGTTGAACTGATAGCCGAGATCGATGAGGTCACCGGTGAGATGCTGCGTGAGTACGAAGCAATTCCCGTGTGGCCGGCCTCGCATTACGTGACCGAGAAGCCAAAGGTCAAGGCCGCTCTGAAATCAATCAGTGAAGAGTGCGAGAAGCGTGTGGCCGAGCTCAAGGCGACTGATAAGTTGCTCGAGGCACAGCGTCTGCAGCAGCGCACCGACTATGATCTCGAGATGCTCGAGACCAGTGGTTTTGTAACGGTATCGAGAACTACTCGCGTCATCTGGACGGTCGAAAACCGGGCGAGCCGCCGTTTACCCTGATCGATTACTTCCCTAAGGACATGCTCTGCATCATCGATGAGAGCCATGTGACGGTGCCGCAGATTCGCGGCATGCACGAAGGTGACCGCTCGCGTAAGGTGACGCTGGTGGAACACGGTTTTCGCCTTCCTTCGGCACTCGATAACCGCCCGCTTCGTTTCGATGAGTTTGAGGCAAGGATACCCCAGTTTATCTATGTTTCGGCCACACCGGGCGACTACGAGCTGCGGGTGAGCCAAAACGACGTGGAGCAGATTATTCGTCCGACCGGTCTGCTCGACCCCAAGATCGATGTGCGTCCGGTTCGTGGGCAGATTGACGATCTTGAGGACGAGATTCGCGAGCGCGTTGCCCGCAAGGAGCGCGTACTGGTGACCACGCTCACCAAGCGCATGGCCGAGGATCTGACCGACCATCTGCTTGATGCCGGCATTAAGGTCAATTACATGCACTCCGATACAGCGACGATGGACCGTGTCGAGATCCTGCGAACGCTGCGCGAGGGAAGATCGATGTTCTCGTTGGCATCAACCTGCTTCGCGAGGGCTTGGATCTCCCCGAGGTCTCACTGGTGGCAATTCTCGATGCCGATAAGGAAGGCTTCTTGCGCAACCGCCGTTCGCTGATTCAGACGATTGGCCGCGCGCCCGTAACGCCGATGGCGAAGTCATCATGTATGCAGACGTTGTGACCGATTCGATGAAAGAGGCCATCGAGGAGACGCAGCGCCGTCGCGAGATTCAGATGGCATATAACGAAGAGCATGGCATTGTGCCCAAGACGGTGCGCAAGGCCATCAACGACATCTCAAGTTTTATTGCCGAGGCCGAAAAAACCGTGGGTTCCAAGGGACGCTCGAAGGGCGACTCTCTTGGCCATGGCGCATTCTATACGCCCGATGAGTTGGGCGAGGGTGGCGTGCCGGAAACGGTGGCGCCCGAGCAGACACTTGCGGAGCAGTTGGAAGAACTGCCGCATGACGAGCTCGTGCGGATCGTCGAAACCATGGAAGAGGATATGCGTAACGCTTCTGCCGCCATGGACTTTGAGGAGGCGGCGCGCCTGCGCGATGCCGTCGTTCAGATTCGGGCGATGCTCGAGGGTGCGTCTGAGGACGAGACGATCGAGCGCTTACGTTCGCAGGCCCGCAAGGGTTCCACGTTCGCATCGGGCAGAAAACGCCAGGGTGCACGGTTTAAGAAATAGTGAACAGGCCCCGAGTTCCCTGTGGAGCTTGGGGCCTGTGTCTTTTGCGCGCTGGAATTCGTGCGTTAGAGGTCTGCGATCAGGGCTTCGGCACAACGGATGCCGTCGGTGGCCGCGCTCATGATGCCGCCGGCATATCCAGCTCCCTCACCACAAGGGTAGAGGCCCGGGGTCGACACGGCATGGCACATTCGGTCTCGGGTGACAGTGACCGGTGAGCTCGAACGAGTCTCCACGCCGGTAAGAACGGCATCGGGGCAGTCGTAGCCGCGTAGCTTTTTCCGAGTAGGGGAAGTCCCAGGCGGAGCGACTCGATGATATGCTGCGGCAGGGCTTCGTCAATTGCCGTCCAGGTCACACCGAGCGGATAGGTGGGCTTTACCTTTCCGGGCGCTTACTGGCGCGTCCTGCGAGGAAATCTCCGACGAGCTGTGCTGGTGCGTTCCAGTTGGAACCGCCCAGGCGATAGGCGGCCGCCTCGCAGGCACGCTGGAGCTCGATGCCGGCGAGCGGGTCATTGTTGGGAAGATCCTCAGGCGTGACGTTAACGAGCAGGGCGGCATTTGCGTTGCGTCCGTCGCGGGCATTGAGACTGGCCCCGTTGACGCACAGATGGCCCTGCTCGGAAGAGGCGGCGACAACCTGCCCGCCGGGGCACATGCAAAACGAGAACACGCTGCGGCCGTTGGGAAGATGGGCAACAAGTTTGTAGGGGGCCGCCCCGAGCGCTGGATGTCCCGCCGAGGCTCCATATTGGGCTCGGTCGATGTCGCGTTGCGGATGCTCGATGCGAACGCCCATGGCAAAGGTCTTTTTGTGCGAGGGCCACGTTGTGGTCCTTAAGGAGCTCAAAAATATCGCGAGCAGAATGCCCGCAGGCGAGGATGAGGTGCTTTGTCTCGATTGACTCGTAAGCGGCGTCTTGGGACGATTGGACATCAATGCCGGTGATGGCGCCAGACGCGTCGATGCGAATGTCGACGAGCTTCGTTCGATAACGGACGACACCTCCGAGCTGCTCGATGCGCTGGGATATAGCGGTGACAACCTTGGGGAGGATGTCGGAGCCAATGTGCGGCTTGGCATCCCACAGAATATCGCGGGGCGCACCCGCCTCGACGAAGGTTTCGAGGATAAGACGATGGGCGGGATTTTTTGTTCCCGTATTGAGCTTGCCGTCCGAGAAGGTCCCCGCGCCGCCCAGACCAAACTGGATATTGCTCTCGGGGTCGAGGATGCGCTCCTTTAGAAAGAGGTCGATCGCCCGCGAGCGGCGAAATGCCGGGTCGCCGCGCTCGATGAGCAAGGGCTTAAGACCTGCTTCGGCGAGCGTAAGCGCAGCGAAAAGGCCGGCGCATCCGGCGCGACAACGACAGGGCGTTCTTGAGGTGCGTCGGAGGCGGGGGAGGGGAATGAAGGCTCATCGTCTTCTATCGCGCGTACGCGCGAGCGGTCACGCTCGGCAACGCTGTCGACCGCTTCTCGCTCGAGGTGGGGACTAGTCAGCTCAACACGAAAGCTCAGGATAAATGGACGTCTCGTTTTTGCGAGCGTCGATTGACTTGCGGTGGAGCTCGATGGACTTGATCTCGAGTCCTTGCAACGTAGGACGCGCTTGGCGACTCGCTTGCCAACAATGAGACAGGCATTTTCATCGTCGGCTTCATCGAGCGACGCGTTGACTTGGGTGATTTCGATCATCGAGGTCTCCTTAGAGGCAAGAAAGAGGCCGTCCGGTATCCCAGACGGCCCGAATGCGTTTTTGATTATAGACTGCGCGGCTACAGGCTGCTTGCAGCGCGAATGCCCGAGATCCAGGCCCACGCAAGGTTAAAGCCTCCGCAATCGGCGTCGATGTCGAGCGCTTCACCGCAGACGTAAAGCGGGGCGTCGACAACGCTGCGCGCGCGTAGGCTGGGTGTTGAGATGCTCTCGACAGATATGCCACCACGCGTGACCTGCGCTGAGCGCTCCTCGGCTGTTCCCTCGACGAGCAACTTAAAGTGTTTGAGGATCGAGACCAGGTGGATGACATCGTTGGAGCCTGGATGGCACTGCTCGAACGCTGTGCAGACGACGCGGGAGAGTTGCGGGGCGAGCATGCCGTCGAGCCAACGGGGATCGCGGGGCGAAAAGCCGCCGAGCAGCTCAACGCGCCGGTTGAGCATATCGAGCAACTCGTCTTTGGAGAGGTCGGGGAAAACGTCGAGCAGGATCGTATCGCCGTGCTGGATACGACGAGAGAGGTTGAAGACAGCGACGCCCGAGATACCGAAGGTTCGAAACAGCACTTCACCGTCTTCGTGCCAGAGCTCATTATGATTGTGGGCGAGCGTCAAGCGGGCATGGACGCGCAGACCATCCAACGTCTTGAGTGCCGCCCGATCGCCAACGACCGTTGCCGATACGGGGCAGAGGATGGGGCGCAGCGAAGTGAGGGGGAGGCGAAACGTATCGGCGATACCGGTGGGGTTGCCGCCCGTAGCGATAATTACGGCATGTGCCTGCAGGGTCTCGTTCTTGCGAGGGGCATCGGCGAGCGCTTTCCGAAGCGAGCGGAGCTCCGATTTTCGGTCATCGTGCTTTTTTGCCTTGAGCGCTCGCGCTGGACGGTCTATTTGGAGTGCCCAGCCTTCGGAAGCTTTGTGCGCCGAGGCAACGTTGGCTCCGCAGATTAAGGTGATACCTAGGCGGTCGCAAACGTTGAGAAGCGCGTCGCGCACCGATTCGGCGCGAAGGGAGCGCGGGTACAGCCGGCCTTCCTCGGAGGTTGTCATGATACCCAGCGAGGAGAAGAAACCCATAAGCTCTTGTTCGGGCTGGAGGCCCATGACGGATTCGACGAATGCGGGGTGGTTATACCGCTGAGGATCAATTGATTCGTTGGAGAGGTTGCAGCGGCCGTTACCGGTCGCAAGGAGCTTGAGGCCGCAGGCGACATCGCGCTCAACGATGCAGACGCTTTGCCAGCGCGTGCGGCCGTAATGGCGGCGGCGAGGCCTGAAGCCCCGCCGCCGATTACCAAGACGTCATAGGAGGCGTTGCGTTCACTTAGGCCTCGGCGGTCTCGTGCGGGGCAATGGCCTCGACAGCAGAGACGGCTTGGGGCAGCATACCGTCGGGCAGTGCGGTCTCAACCTCGCCCTTGTCGCAAGCCTCGGCGAGTGCCGGATTATGGGAAGCTGCCCCTAGGATCTCGAGGTTGTAACGCTCGGCGACCTCGGGGAGCTTGCTCTTGCCAAAGACTTCGATTTTCTTGCCGCAATCGGGGCACTCGATATAGCTCATGTTTTCGACGATTCCCAGAATGGGGACGTTCATCTTCTCGGCCATGTTGACCGCCTTGGCGACGATCATCGAGACCAGATCCTGCGGACTCGTGACGATGACGATGCCATCGACGGGCAGCGACTGGAAGACAGTGAGGGCGACGTCGCCCGTTCCCGGAGGCATGTCGACCAACAGGTAGTCGATGGGGCCCATGAGGTTTCGCTCCAGAACTGCCTGATGCACCCGCCGATAACCGGACCGCGCCAGAGGACGGGGTCGGTTTCGTTTTGGAGCAGCAGGTTAGAGCTCATAACCTTGACGCCGTGCTCGGAGATTTCGGGCAGCATAAGGTTGCCGAGGGCATGGACGTGACGTCCGCTCATGCCGAACATCTTAGGGATAGAGGGGCCGGTAATATCGGCATCGAGGACGCCGACCTTGTGACCGTGGCGGGAAAGCTCCGTGGCGATGCGCCGGTGACGAATGACTTGCCGACGCCGCCCTTGCCGGAAAGCACGGCGATAACGCGCTTGACCTCGGACAGCGTATTCTCCTCAAATTGCGACGGCGACGTTTGCCCGCCGGCTGCCTGTGCGTGCTCGCAACCCATGTTTGACTCCTTTGTATATGCTGGGGCCGGAGCCCCGCGGTGTGACACGAGCGTCATTGTACCCTCGTTTGCGAGCGGGAGTCATTTGCGATGCGTTTGGGCCGAGCGTGCTTGCAATACGATGGGCCCAAGCGAATGGGCGGGCTTACTGAACTTTGCTGGCGAACTCGAGGTATTGCATGCGCTGCAGCTTGTCGATCGTCGAGGCGTAGGGGCTGTCTTCCGATTCCAAGTCGTAGCGCAGCCCGTCGGCACCGAGATAGCCGGCGACATTGATGGTGGGCACATCTGACCTTGTCGCAAGCAGGGCCTTTTGGTAATTGGTGAGCGGGGCGCCGATCTTATTAAGGGTAATGGCTGCAATCTCGTTTGCCCCGACGGTGTCGTAGACGTTGAGCTCGGTATTGCCGGCGATCTCATAGTTAGCCCAGACGAGATATGTCGACTGATAGATACGGAAAGCGTGGCTTGCCGTATCTTCCTGAGGGTACAGCTCGTCGTTGAGAGTCGTTGCGGCGCTCGGCTGATGGTCGCCAAAAAAGACAAGAACAACCGGTCTGCCGATGTTGCGGAGCTCGTTGATAAAGTACTCGAGGTCCCGGTCGGATGCGTTGATGCAGGTGAGATAGGTGTTGAGCGCGCTGTTGGCGCCTTCGCTGGCTCCCTCGACCCAATAGTTTGTCAGCTCTTCGGCGGGAACGGTGCCATGGTCGTAGCCGCCGTGATTTTGCATCGTGACGTCAAAGATGAACTGCGGCGCTTCGTCGGTTCTAAGCAGGTCGAGTATCTTGTCGTAGGTGGCGTAGTCGCATACGCCGGCATGGTAATAGGGCGCACCTTCGAAATCGCCGATTGAAAGAAAGTCTCCAAAGCCCAGCTGCTGATAGATTTTATCTCGATGGTAGTTGACGGGGTTTTGCGGGTGCATAGCGGTAGTGGTATACCCAAAGCTCTTTAAGGTCCTTTGCCAGGCTGTTTACGCCATTCATCTGATACAGCTGATAGGGGATCTTGCCTAATCCGACAAAGGCCGTTGTCGCTCCGGTCAAAAATTCGAATTCGGAGTTCGCCGTTCCGCCACCGGCGACCGAAGCGAGCATGGTGCCGCGAACAAGTGTGTCGGGAAGCGAGTTGTAGAATGCGGGGCCGGTGTACCCGGCCGCCTGGAGCTGCTCAAAGCACGAAAGGTCGCTAAAACTCTCATTCATGACGGCAACAATCGTCGGCTTGATTTCATTGAACTGGGCAACGGCCGCCGCGCGCTGTTCGCTCGAGCCATATGTGCTGTCGTAGGCGGCGGCGAGCTCCTGCTCGATGCTCTGCGCCTCATCGGGCGTATAGTCTTCGGGCTTCTCAATGGGCAACTCGTTGACCATTTCGGTGAACGAAGTGATAAAACCCTGAGACGCATACGTGGTGATGGGCTGCCAACGGTCAAATCCAAAATCCAGCGCCTGCTCCAAGTCGATGTTGGAAAAGCCTGAGAGCCCCACAACGGTCACTAGCAGAAAAGCACAGAGGTTAGCGGCGATAGCGGGGAAGACATGGGTGGGCGTACGGAGCTTTCGCGGTCGGATGAGCGAAAGAAGCCCCAGGGAAATCTCCAGCAGGGCGAGAGAGGTTACGATTCCGGCGGTAAAGGTAAACTCGTATCCCTCGCTCACTTCCATTGCGGTGCCAAGGGCCAAGATATCGCTTGGCAGGATGCTCGCCTTTAAACGTTATGACGAAGTGCTCGGCAATGCCAAGGATGCAGCAGACGACGGGCACGAGAGCCATGACGCCTCCATGACGCTGTCCCAGCAAATAAAGGGAGAGCAGAACCGTCGCGAGCAGCCCGACGGAAAACCCGAATGAGTTGGCGGGAATGCGATAGAACGTTTCGTTGCAGGCAATTTCGAGTGAAACGAACGAGAGCGCTGAAACAGCGGCGATGACAAGGATGTCACGGCAAATACAGGCAACCGTTCCCGTCGCAAGGTCGGTTTGGTCGATAAGTCCCGAAACCAAGGGCTCGACAAGAAGCATGACGGCGACAGCACCGAGCGCCGAATAAGAAAGGATCCATAGGGAGCTGTCCTCATTTACGAGCAATTGATTCGTAATCCATGCAGCTACCACGCCGAGCGGGACGAGGAGCGTCGCGCACCAAAAAAAAAAAGACGCGGGCAATGGGTGGCTTTTCGTTGCGTTTGATTGAAAAATACACGCGCACGACGACGGCGGCCACGATAAGGACGGCGATGAATATGGGCAGATTGGCCATGTCGCTCGAAGTGATTTCAAGGGGGGATATCTTCGGTCATGGACGTTCCTCTGGTACAACAAATTAAGTTCAGTATTAGATTACTGTAACCTTTCCATGGCATTTCGAGAAACAAAGCGCCCGATACGCAAAACTAAAGGTCTGCGAATCTTGTATTACGAACATCTGTGCGCGTCGAGTGCGCTAAACTCATCGGCAGTATGATTCGATGCAATAGGAGGCAAGGAGCTTCCATGTCTGATTCTTCTATCGTTATTCGCGGCGCCGTGAGCACAACCTCCGTGATATCGATGTTTCCATTCCGCGTGACCAACTCGTGGTCATTACCGGTCTTTCTGGCTCGGGCAAGAGTTCGCTGGCATTTGACACTATCTATGCCCGAGGGCCAGCGTCGATACGTCGAGAGTCTTTCGAGCTATGCGCGCCAGTTCTTGGGACAGATGGACAAACCCGACTTGGATTCAATCGACGGTCTTTCGCCGGCGGTGTCGATCGACCAAAAGACGACGTCTAAAAACCCTCGCTCGACGGTTGGCACCGTAACCGAGATTTATGACTATCTGCGCCTGCTGTTCGCCCGTGTGGGCACCCCGCACTGTCCCGAATGCGGCCGTGTCATTGAGCGCCAGACGACCGACCAGGTTGCCGACAAGGTCTTGACGGCGGGGGAGGGCCGCCGCGCGTTTGTGCTGGCACCGGTGGTGCGCGGGCGAAAAGGCGAGTACACCAAACTGTTTGAGGATCTTCGCGCCGAGGGCTTTAGCCGCGTGCGTGTCGACGGTGAAGTGCGCTCGCTCGACGATCAGATCGATCTGGACAAGAAGTTCAAGCACGATATCGAGGTCGTGGTCGACCGCATCGTGATCCGTGAGAACTCTCTGGGCCGTATCGCCGAGTCTGTTGAGCAGGCGACCGCGCTGGCGCACGGCAATGTGAACGTATACTTGCTGCCCGACCGCGACGCTCCCGAGGGGACCGAAGGCGAGTTGCTGGAGTATTCGCTGGCGTTAGCGTGCCCGGAGCATGGGCACTCCATCGATGACCTGCAGCCGCGTGATTTCTCGTTCAACGCGCCCTATGGCGCGTGCCAGAGTGCGATGGCCTGGGCTTTAAGAAGACGGTCGATGCCGAGGCCCTAATCGAAGACCCCTCGAAGTCGATCGCCGACGGGGTCTTTGGCAGCCTGTTTGGCAACTCTAACTACTATCCGCAGATTTTCGCTGCGGTCTGCAAACACTTTAAGGTGAGCGTCGATACGCCGTGGGAGGATCTGCCTCCGCGGGTGCGTCGCGCGTTTAGACGGCATGGGCGACCAGAAGATTTCGGTCGACTATCAAAAGCTCGATGGGCGCCGCAGCCAGTGGGACACCAAGTTCTCGGGCGTGCGCAATATCCTGTACGAGCGCTATACCGAGACGACGAATGAGAACACCAAGGCGCGCTTGGAGAAGTACATCCGCGAGGAGCCGTGCTCGAGCTGCCACGCGCTCGTTTGCGCCCCGAGATGCTCGCTGTTACCGTAGGCGGTAAGTCCATTTACGAGGTCTGTTGCCTATCGTGCCGCGAGTCGCTCGAGTTTTTTGAGGGCTTGGAGCTTACCGAGCGCCAACAATTTATCGGCGGGCGCATCGTTAAGGAAATCCTGGAGCGCCTGCGCTTTCTGGTCGATGTCGGACTCGACTATCTGACCCTCGACCGTGCCTCGGCGACGCTTTCCGGAGGCGAGGCCCAGCGCATTCGCCTGGCAACGCAGATCGGCGCCGGCCTCATGGGTGTGCTGTACATTTTGGACGAGCCGTCGATCGGCCTCCATCAGCGCGATAACGAGCGCCTGATCAAGACGCTTGAGCGCCTACGCGATATCGGCAATACCGTCATCGTCGTCGAGCATGATGAGGATACGATTCGTGCTGCCGACTATGTGATCGACATGGGCCCCGGTGCGGGCGTGAACGGCGGACACGTGGTCGCCGCGGGAACGCCTGCCGATATCATGGCGTGCCCCGATTCGATGACGGGTGCCTACCTGACCGGCAAGCGAATGATTCGGGTTCCCGATGAACGCCGCAAGCCCGGTCGCGGCTGCCTTAAGATCACGGGCGCCGCGCCAACAACCTCAAAAACGTTACCGCCAAGATCGAGTTTGGTACGCTTACGGTCGTTACCGGCGTGTCGGGATCGGGTAAGAGCTCCCTGGTTACCGACACCATCGCACCTGCCCTTACGAATGCCATTCACCGTTCGACGCGCTGTGGGTCCGTATAAGAAAATCGAGGGCATCGAGTGTATCGATAAGGTTATCGATATCGACCAGTCGCCGATTGGCCGCACGCCGCGTTCCAACCCTGCTACGTACATTGGCCTGTGGGATGATCTTCGCGCGCTGTTTGCGAGTACGCCGGAGTCGAAGGCGCGCGGCTACTCGCCGGGACGTTTCTCCTTTAACGTGAGCGGCGGTCGCTGCGAAGCATGCAAGGGCGACGGACAAATTAAGATCGAGATGCACTTCCTCCCCGATATCTATGTCCCCTGTGAGGTCTGCGGCGGTAAACGCTACAACCGCGAGACACTCGAGGTCACCTACCGTGGCAAGACCATCTCGGACGTGCTCGACATGAGCGTCACCGAGGCGCTGGCCTTCTTTGGGAATATCCCGCAGATTAAGCGCAAGCTCCAGACGCTGTACGATGTAGGCTTGGGCTACGTGAGCCTGGGCCAGCCCGCCACGACGCTCTCGGGCGGCGAGGCGCAGCGTGTGAAGCTCGCCAAGGAGCTTCATCGACGCCAGACGGGCAAGACGTTCTATATTTTGGACGAGCCGACGACCGGCCTTCATTTTGAGGACGTCCGCCAGCTGCTCGATGTGCTGCAGCGCTTGGTCGATGCGGGCAACACGGTGCTGGTGATTGAACACAACCTTGATGTCATCAAGGTTGCCGACCGCCTGATCGATATGGGCCCCGAGGGCGGTAACGGCGGCGGAACCGTCGTGGTTTCGGGCACACCGGAGCAGGTTGCGGACTGTCCGCAAAGTTATACGGGCAAGTTTTTTGGCGCCGTTGCTCAGGCGTGACCGGGAGCGTCAGGCTCAACTTGATGCTCAATAAATAGGCGATTCAGTTTATGGGCGCCATCGACTCCTTGTGATTCGATGGCGCTTGCTGTGTCGAAGTGACGTATGCAGCCGAATTGGACATATACTTAATCCTTGCGTCCGAATGCGAGGGAAAGGATATGCCATGGCAAAGGCTGTAAAGACGCCAAAAACCAATGCGATGCGCGAGCTGGAAAGCGCCGGCATTTCCTATGTCTACATACGTACGAAGACGATGGTGATGAGTCGGCGGGCCTGGGGGTCGCGATTTCGGAGCAGCTTGGCGAGGAGCCCGGACAAGGATTTAAGACCTTGGTCTGCGTGACGCTGTCCAACGACCATGTCGTGTGCTGCATCCCTGTTGCCGACGAGCTCGATCTAAAGTCCGCCGCGCGTGCGCGGGGGAGAAGTCCTTGGCCATGATGCATGTGAAGGATTTGCTTGCGGCGACTGGCTACGTTCGCGGCGGCTGCAGTCCGGTCGGTATGAAAAAACGCTACCGGACGCTCATTGATGAGACATGTGTCCTTTGGGATACCATTTTTATTTCGGGAGGCAAGCGTGGTTATCAGCTTGAGCTTGCACCCGATGATTTAATTGCATTTTGCGGGGCGACGGTCGCCCCGATTACGAGAGAGGACTGAGCGATGCCGCAGGAAGAATTGAAGTGCGGAGCTCATTTTGCAAAAGAATCTGCGCCTCAGACACCCTCATCCGAAGCTTCTTCGTCGCGAGATGGCACTGATGATATGGGCTCGTCGGACTACTCCACGGTTGGTCGTTCCGCCGGGCTTATGACCATCCTGACCATCGTGTCTCGCGTCACCGGCTTTATCCGCACATGGGCAATGGCGGCCGCTATCGGCATGTCGCTGCTCTCGTCCTCCTATCAGGTCGCCAACAACCTGCCCAATATGCTCTACGAACTCGTGATGGGCGGCATGCTCGTGACGGCGTTTTTGCCCGTGTACATGGGCGTGAGGCGTGAGCAGGGTCGCGAGGCCTCGAACGAGTACGTGGGCAACCTGCTCGGTATTCTGCTATTGGTGCTGGGTGGCATTTCGTTGCTGGGGACCGTGTTCGCTCCGGGCTTTATTTGGACGCAATCGTTCCTTTCGGGTGACGGCGGCAGCATGGATACCGCTGCGTTCATGTTCCGTTTCTTTGCCATCCAGATTCTGTTTTATGGTTTGGGCTCGGTGTTTTCGGGCGTCTCAACGCACACCGCGACTACTTCTGGTCGACGTTTGCCCCGGTCCTCAACAATGTGATCGTCATTGCGAGCTTTATGGGCTTTGCGCCCGTGTCCGCACAGTTTGGCGAACGTGCCGGCATCATCTTGATTGCGGCCGGTACGACCCTCGGTGTCTTTGTTCAGATGGCTTGTCAGATCCCCGCGCTTGGCAAGCACGGCGTGCATCCCCATATCCATATCGACTTTAAGGACCCCGCACTGCGCCAGACGATTGCGCTCGGTATCCCGACGCTGCTCGCTACGGTGTGCATGTTTGTCTCGACTTCTATCACGAACGCTGCCGCGCTGGTGGTCCAGCCCGAGACCGGTCCTTCCGTCATCGCCTATGCGCGCCTGTGGTACACGCTGCCCTACGCGCTGATTGCCGCCTCGCTTTCGACGGCGCTCTATACCGAGCTCTCTCACGACGCACAGGAGAAGGATTACGACAGCGTTCGCACGGGCATTTCGCGTGGCGTCGCCCAGATGCTGTTCTTCCTGGTTCCGTTCGCGCTGTACCTGATTGTCTTCGCGCGTCCGCTCAACATGATCTACTGCGCTGGCAAGTTCGATGAGTCCGGCGTGGCGCTGGTGTCCGAGTTCCTTGTCTACTTGGCGTTCTCGCTGCCGCTCTACGGCGTGGTCGTGCTGATGCAGAAGAGCTTCTCTGCCTTGCTCGACATGAAGCCCTATAGCCGCTATTGCCTGTATTCCGCCATCGGCCAGGCCGGCTCGGTTCTGCTGTTTGGCGTTGTGCTGGGCTTCGGTATGCCGGCAATCGCGCTTTCGTATGTCGTCGACTACGTGATCTTGGTCGGTTGCTCGCTGTGGTGGCTGCGTCGTCGTCTGCGTGGTCTTCAGGTTAAATCTATCCTGCATGGCGGTTTCTTTGGCCTTTTGCTCGGTGGCCTGGGTGCTGCCGCAGCGCCGGCGTCATGTGGGCGCTTGAGCACTTTGTCGGGGCACTTGGCGGCTCGATTCTGATTACTCTTGGCTACGTTTGCGTTGCGGGTGTCGTCTCGCTTGCTGTTACCTTTGGCCTTGCCGTCGTCCTTAAGATGCCCGAGGTCTCGGCGCTGATTCGTCGCAAGTAGGTGCGCGTGGCCGGTCACGACAACATTCCACGCTTGCCGAGCAGGTTTCGCGCGTTCCCACGCAGCCCGGCTGCTACCTTTGGAAAGACGCCAAGGGCGATGTCATCTACGTGGGCAAGGCGAAAAACCTGCGCGCCCGTATGCGTCAGTACGTGACGCTGCAGGACGAGCGCCAGAAGATCCCGCTGATGATGCAGCTGGTGGCGAGCTTTGACTATATCGTGGTGGAGACCGAGCACGAGGCGTTGGTGCTCGAGCGCAATTTGATTGGTCAGTACCATCCGTACTTTAACGTCGACCTCAAGGATGACAAGAGCTACCCCTTTATCGCCATTACAAAGGGCGACCTGTATCCCGCTATCAAATACACGCGTGAGCGTCATAAGCCGGGAACGCGCTATTTTGGACCTTATACCGATAGCCGCGCGCACGTGAGACGATAGATACGCTGCGCAAGGTTATCCCCATCTGCTCCGCATCCTGTGCGGAGTGGCGTCGTTGTCGCCGTATCGTCGAGTCCCACAAGGGCGAGGAAGACATCGTCAATATGATTTGCGCGCAAAACGGGCGCCCCTGCTTTGACTACCATGTCGGGCGCGGCCCGGGTGCGTGTGTCGGCGTGATTTCCCCGGCAGACTATGCCAAGAACGTCAAGCGTGTCGAGCGCTTTTTGTCGGGCCATCGCAAGGATGTCGTCGATGAGCTGACCTCCGAGATGACGGATGCCGCTGAGGCGCTCGACTTTGAGCGCGCGGCACGCGTCAAACGTCGTTTGGAGGTCATCAGGGGTCTGGACGATCGTCAGCAAGTCGTTTTTCCCTCCAGTGTCGATATAGATGTCATCGGTTTCTATCGCGAGGAGACCATCTCCGCCGCTTGCGTCTTCGTCGTTCGCGAGGGCCGAACGGTTCGAACTTGTGAGTTCATCCTCGATAAAGGCCTGGATGTCGACGAGGAAGAGCTTCAATCGGGCTTTCTTAAGCGCTATTACGACGAGACGGCTGATATTCCAGCCGAGATCAATCTCTCTGTCGAGCTTGAGGACGCCGAAGCGTTGGGGGAGTGGCTTGCGGGCAAGCGCGAACGCTCTTGCCATCTCCATAGGCCGCAGCGCGGCGAAAAGCACCGCCTGCTCGATATGGCTTCCAAAAATGCGCGCCATGCCCTCATGCGCTACATGATGCGCACGGGGTATGCTGACGATCGCACTAATCAGGCGCTCCTGGAGCTCGAAAGCGCGCTGGCGCTGCCTGCGCCGCCGTTGCGCATCGAGTGCTTCGATATCTCGACGTTGCACGGCACCTTTACCGTCGCTTCGATGGTGGTATTTACCAACGGCCGTGCCGACAAGGGCCAGTATCGTCGCTTTAAAATTCAGGCCGAATTGGACGAGGCGAACGACTTCGTATCGATGTCCGAGGTTCTGGGGCGTCGCTATGCTCCCGAGCGCATGGCGGACGAGCGCTTTGGCTCGCGCCCCGATTTGCTCGTTGTCGATGGCGGCAAACCGCAATTGACCGCTGCAATTAAGCAACTTGAGGCGCTTGGCCTCGATATACCAGTTTGTGGCTTGGCAAAGGCCGATGAGGAAGTTTTCGTGCCGTGGGACGAGACCCCCGTCGTGCTGCCGACCGGCTCCGCTTCGCTTTATCTGATCAAGCAGGTTCGCGATGAATCCCACCGATTTGCGATTACGTTCCATCGCGAGTTGCGCGATAAGGCTATGACGGTTTCGGTGCTTGACGACGTTCCGGGCGTGGGACCCACCAGAAAACGTGCCATTATGCGCCATTTTGGCTCGATGAAGCGTTTGCGCGCGGCAAGCGAGCAGGAGATTGCGGAAGTTCGAGGCGTTCCGGCCGATGTCGCCAAAGCGGTCCACGAGGCACTTGTTGCATGGAATGCCGAGCGCGCCCAAGCATCGGCCAGCCGTTCCGAAAACTAAACGCGCTTCTAAACAACTGATATACATGATTGGCTGATTTTCAATCATTTATTTCGCGGCGATTACCTGCTGATTTCGGGTTTATTAACGCTAAAACGTTTTGACTAGCCATGGTGAATAACCCTGCTATCCTGCGGGTTGACGAAGACTGATATCTCACCTCGTCGATACATGCTGTCTGTCGAATCGTTTGTCAATGAATTCGGTGAACGGTAGTAAATACCGTTCAAGCGTATGTATGTATCGGTCGCCGAGCGCGGCACCCAAATTGGGTTTGTCGGTAGGTAAGGTATATATCGTCCGCAAGTTGCGCGGGGGCAAGTCTAGGTGCTCCCGGGTAAGATTCTCTATTGATAGGAGAAGACATGGCCATCATCAACAAGGGTATGTCCAGGCGTTCGTTCCTCGGCCTCACCGGCAGCGTCGCTGCTGTCGCAGGGCTTGGTCTCACCGGCTGCGGTGGCAGCTCTAGCGACGAGGGTTCCGCTTCCGGTTCCACCGATTCCGCCAACCGTGGCGGCGGCGTGATCACCGCTGGTTCCGCTTACGCTCCGTCCAGCTTCGACCCCGCCAGCACCGGCTCCGCTGTGGGCCTGGGTGCTAACTGGCACGTCGTCGAGGGCCTCTACGGCATCGATTACCACGACTACAGCACCTTCAACGAGCTCGCCACCGACGACCCCAAGTCTGTGGACGACACCACTTTCGAGGTTACCATCCGCAAGGGCGCCAAGTTCTCCGATGGCACCGAGGTCACCGCTGACGATGTCGTTGCCTCCTACACCGCTTGCGCCGCTTCCGCTACCTATGCTCCGTTCTTCCAGCCCTTCGAGTCCATCGAGGCTAAGGACGCCAGCACCGTGACGGTCAAGACCAAGGTCCCCAACTTCTCTCTGCTCAAGGATCGTCTTGCCATCATCCGCGTTACCCCGGCCACCCAGACCGAGGAGGATCGCGCCAAGCAGCCGATCGGCTCCGGCCCCTGGATGTACGACTCTATCTCCGATACCGAGATCACCCTGGTTCCCAACCCCGAGTACAACGGTGAGTATGCTGCCGAGGATAAGAAGATCCAGTACAGCATCCTGACCGACCCCACCGCTCGCGTTACCGCTCAGCAGGAGGGCTCCACGCTCGTTATGGAGCTCGTTACCGCTGACGCCGTCGACCAGCTCGAGAGCGCCGGCTGCAAGATCGATAACGTTCAGGGTTTCGGCACCCGCTTCATCATGTTCACGTCGCCAAGGAGCCTTGGAACAACGTCAAGGTCCGTCAGGCTGTCATGTATGCGCTCGACACCGAGAAGATGGTCAGCAACACCTTCGCCGGCCTTGCCACCGCTGCCAGCTGCTACCTGCCCAAGAGCTTCACCAATTATCATGAGGCTTCCACGGTGTACAAGACCGACGCCAAGAAGGCTAAGAAGCTCATCGAGGAGTCCGGCATCACCCCCGGGTGCCATCACCCTGCGCACCACCGACAACGAGCAGATTAAGGGCATGGCCGCCCAGGTCAAGAACGACCTCGACGCTCTCGGCTTCGATGTGACTATCCAGACCGATACCTCGCCGGCCACCTACGCTGCCATCGACGGCGGCGAGGCCTACGATATCCTCCTTGCCCCTGGCGATCCTTCCTGCTTCGGCGCCGACCCCGATCTGCTGCTCAACTGGTGGTACGGCGACAACGTCTGGATGCAGACCCGTTGCCCGTGGAAGGAGTCCGCTGAGTGGCAGAAGCTCCACGGTCTCATGGACGAGGCTCTTGCCGCCGAGGGCGACGAGCAGCAGAAGAAGTGGAACGAGTGCTTCGACATCATCGCCGACAACGCCGTTCTGTACCCCGTTGTCCACGTCAAGACCGTCTCCGCTTCCTGGGACGATCCGTCCACCGCGCCCAACGGCGAGGCTCTCGACGGCTTCAAGGGCATCGGCACGACGAGCATGTCCTTCAGGGGCGTTGCGACCGTCAAGGCGTAAGACTCGCTTGAGTCTGTATGCAGGATGTCGGCCGTTGGGACCGTATCCTCATAGTTGAAACAAAGACCCGGGCGGCAACGATGTCGCTCGGGTCTTGTAATGAGTATCCGTACTCATATACCAGTTGGTCCTACCGACAAAAGAAAGGGGAGAGAACGTGAACAACTTGCTACGTTTGATTGGAAGGCGTCTTGTGGCGCTGCCGATCATGGCATTGGGCGTCACCGTCCTGGTGTTCTTCCTTATGTCGTTCTCCAAGACCGACCCCGCCTACACGGCGTTGGGTGACGGTGCCTCGCCCGAGGCGGTTGCCGAGTACCATGAGAAGTATGGTCTGGACGACCCCTGGCCTGTGCGCTACGTGCGCTATATGGGCGATTTGATTCATGGCGACATGGGTACCTACGGCGCTGCCCGCAACTCCGTTGCCAAGCGCATCTCCACGGCCCTGCCCGTCACGATGCAGCTGACCTTCATCGGTCTTGCCATCGGTGCGGTCGTTTCGTTTTTGCTCGGCGTCATCGCGGCACTGTATCGCGACAAATGGCCGGACCAAGTGATCCGCGTCTTTTCCATCGCCGGCTTGGCAACCCCGTCGTTCTGGCTTGCCGTTCTGTTGATCCTGCTGTTCTCTTCCTACCTTAAGGTGCTCCCGGCATCGGGTGCTCTGCCTCACTTCACCACGAATCCGGTTGGCTATCTGGGACGTATGATCATGCCCGCTATCGCCTTGGCATTTCCGCTGACGGGCCAGATGACTCGTATCGTGCGTACCGCCATGGTCGAGGAGCTCGACAAGGACTATGTCCGTATGGCTCGTGGCGCCGGCGTTCCCGAGAAGGTCGTCGTCGGCATCAACGTTCTTCGCAATGCGCTGATCACCCCGGTCACCACCCTCGGTCTTAAGATCGGCTACCTCATGGGCGGCGCCGTCGTCATCGAGGTTATCTTCAACCTCCCCGGCATGGGCACTGCGATTCTGCAGGGCGTTCAGGCAACGAGGCGAACCTGGTTCAGGGCGTCGTTATCGTCGTTGCTCTTGCCTTCATCATCATCAACATCGTGGTTGACATGCTCTACCTGCTCATCAACCCGCGCATCAGGACGGTGTAGATTATGGTAAAGATTCGAGAGAAGCAAACCGAGCAGCTCGAGAAGGCTGCCTCCAAGGGGCTCAAGCTCGGTGGCTGGAAGAAGATGACGCTGTCTTCTAAGATTGCCGCCGTCGTGCTGGTGCTGGTCGCCCTGACTGCGATTTTGGCGCCCCTTCTTGCCCCCTATAGCCCGGTCGAGATCTTTACGGCTCGCCAGGCTCCCGGCAACGGATTTATCTTCGGTACCGACGATAAGGGTCGCGACATTCTGTCGCGCATGCTCTACGGCGGACGTACTCGCTGATTATCGGCTTTGGTGCTACCGCCATGGCTTTGGTCTGTGGTTCCGTTGTCGGCGCTCTTGCAGCGGTTTCGCGCAAGTCTATCTCTGAGGCGATCATGCGTATCCTGGACATCATCATGTCCATCCCGGGTATCGCCCTCGCAGCTGTTTTCGTTTCCATCCTGGGCAATTCCGTGCCGTCGATCATCTTTGCGATCGGCTTTATGTACACCCCGCAGATCGCCCGTATCGTGCGCGCCAACATCGTGTCCGAGTACGGTGAGGACTATGTCCGCGCGGTCATCGTGTCCGGCGCCAAGTCCGTGATTCTGATCAAGCATGTTCTGCGTAACTGCATCGCTCCGATTATGGTCTTCACCGTTACCCTGGTCGCCGACGCCATTATCTTCGAGGCCTCGCTGACCTTCATCGCGCCGGCATCCAGGAGCCCACCGCTACCTGGGGCAACATCCTCGCCGCGCCCGCGGCGGCGTGCTCGCTGGCCGTTGGTGGCAGGCACTGTTCCCGGGCCTGGCCATTATGATCACCTGCCTGGCGCTCAACATCCTCTCCGAGGGTATTACCGACGCCATGGCCGCTGCTCCCTCCGCCGCCCTGGATCCGACCGATTCCTCCAAGCGTCGCGAGGCCGATCTGCTGGTCTCCGACCCCGTTCGTGCCTACAAGGAGCAGGCTCAGTCCCTCTCCGCTCGCCTTGGCGCCCTGCGCGATGTCGAGCTCAAGCGTACGACCGCCATGTGCCCGACGAGTCTGTCGAGCCGATTCTCTCGGTCCGTGACTTCTGCATTCAGTTTGAGCACCACGGTGACATCAACGTCGTCGACCACGTCAACTTTGACGTCCGTCCCGGCCAGACCATGGGCCTGGTAGGCGAGTCCGGCTGCGGTAAGTCCATCACCACGCTGGCCATCATGGGCCTGACCGACGATGACGAGCACCTTTCTGGTGAGGTTCTCTGGGAGGGCCGCGATCTGCTCAAGATGAGCAAGAAGGAGTGGTTCGGCCTGCGCGGTACCGATATCGCCATGGTCTATCAGGACGCCCTGTCCTCGCTCAACCCCTCCATGCTCATTTCCGCCCAGATGAAGCAGCTCACCAAGCGCGGCGGCACCCGTAGCGCCGAGGAGCTCCTGGAGCTCGTGGGCCTCGACCCCAAGCGTACGCTCGAGAGCTATCCGCATGAGCTTTCCGGTGGTCAGCGTCAGCGCGTTCTGATCGCTATGGCCCTTACCCGCGACCCCAAGCTGGTCATCTGCGACGAGCCCACGACCGCTCTGGACGTTACCGTCCAGAAGCAGGTCATCAAGCTGCTTAACGACCTTCAGGCCAAGCTCGGCTTTGCCATGATCTTCGTTTCGCACGACCTGGCACTGGTCGCCGAGGTCGCCCATAACATCACGGTTATGTACGCCGGCCAGGTTATCGAGCAGGCGCCCACCAAGGAGCTGCTCACCAACCCGATCCACGAGTACACTCGCGGTCTTCTGGGTTCCGTCCTGTCCATCGAGAGCGGTTCGGGCCGCCTGCACCAGGTGCCCGGCGCCGTTCCGAGCCCGCGCGATTTCCCCAAGGGCGATCGCTTCGCACCCCGCTCGAGTCATCCGCGCATTGGCCTGGACACCCGTCCGGTCTTCAAGCGCGTGCCCGGCACCGAGCACTTCTATTCCGAGCTCCCCGACGAGGTGCTCAAGGCAAATGGTTTGACCCCTCACGCGGAGGTGATGTAGATGAGCGAGACCGCAGTCAACGGCGTCGAGCCGATCATCTTCCTTGATGACGTCCACGTCACCTTTAGGACCCGTACCGGCTCGATTCTGCACCCCAACCTGGTTCACGCCGTCCAGGGTGTAACGATTAAGCTCATGCCCGGACAGACCATCGGCATCGTCGGCGAGTCCGGTTGCGGAAAGTCCACCACTGCCAACGTCATGTGCGGCCTGCAGGCCCCCACGAGCGGCAAGGTCTACTTTAAGGGCAAGGACGTTACCAAACGTACCGCCGAGGACCGTCGCCACATGGGTCGCGTCATCTCGGTCGTGTTCCAGAACCCGGCCACGGCGCTCAACCCCCGTATGGTCGTTCGCGAGCAACTGCTCGACCCCATGCGCGTCCACAACCTGGGTACCGAGGCCGAGCAGGAGAAGCGCGTCAAGGAGCTCTTGGAGCTCACCGGTCTGCCCAGCTCCGCCGCCGAGGTTCTCCCCGGCCAGCTTTCTGGCGGTCAGCGCCAGCGCGTGGCTATTGCGCGTGCCCTGTCGCTGAACCCCGATGCCATCATCGCCGACGAGCCCACCTCGGCGCTGGACGTTTCGGTCCGCGCGCAGATTCTAAACCTGCTGACCGACCTTAAGAAGGAGCTCGGCCTGGCCATGGTATTCATCAGCCATGACATCCAGACGGTCCGCTACATCTCCGACGACATTATCGTCATGAATGGCGGCAAGATCGTTGAGCAGGGCGAGGCCAAGCAGGTCTTCCAGCATCCTCAAGACCCCTACACCAAGATGCTGCTTGGCGCTGCGCCGTCGCTGCTGCATCCCAAGCTCGGCGAGTAACTTCGCTTTCCCTCCCGTGCGCCCGGTTCCCTTGCCGGGCGCACCTCCGTTGCGATTTCGAAAGGTTGGGTTCACGAGCCATGCCAAGTGCTCAGGAGCTACAACATCAATTTGGTGAATATCGAGGCGCTATGCCCCGTCCATCAGATTTCGATCTCTTTTGGAAGGATCGCATGGCCGAGGCTGACGCCGTCGGGCTTGACTATGCGATCGAGGCGGCATCGGTCACCGATGCCGTGACCTGCCAGCTTTTCGATCTCTGGTATACCGGCATGTGCGGCGCTCGCCTGCACGCCAAGTACCTTAAACCTGTCTCGGACGAGCCCGTGCCATTGGTACTTCAGTTCCATGGGTATCCGGGTGCAAGCCGCAGCTGGTTTGAGCAGGCGTCGTTTGCGGGCATGGGCATGGCACTCATCGCCCTCGACTGCCCCGGCCAAGGAGGTCCCTCCGAGGACATTGGTGGATTTGAGGGCACGACGGTCGCGGGCCATATCGTCGCCGGTATCGACGGCGACCCGGCCAACCTCTACTATGTCCGCTTGCACCAAGATATCCGCATTCTTTGCCGTATTGTTCGTGAGCTCGAGGGCATCGATCTTGCCCGTGTGTTTGTGAACGGCGCATCGCAGGGCGGCGGTTTGGGCATTGCGACCTGTGCGCTTAACAGCGAGCTTATCAATCGCGCCGCCATCCTCTATCCCTTCCTGTCGGATTTCCGCCTGGTCTGGGATTTGGATACCGACGACATTGCCTACGAGGGTCTGCGCTATTGGTCTCGCTGGTTTGACGAGGACTCGACTCGTATTGACGAGGCCTATGCCAAGCTGGCGTACTTCGATTCCAAGAACTTTGCCCCCATAGTCAAATGCCCCGTGCTGTTTGGCACGGGCACAGCCGATATCGTCTGTCCTCCGGCGACGCAGTTTGCAGTCTACAACAACCTGACCTGTGAAAAGCACCATGAGTTCTTTGAAGGCTTTGGCCACGAGGAGATTCAGGATTTTGACGATCTGATCATTCCGTTTTTCTGCAAGGGAGGGGAGGCTCATGTCTAAGTGCGAGAGCAATGTCAATGAGCTGATTGTCCCCGAGCTTGCGGGGATTCCTGGGACGGTTTCGTCAAGGCTCTCTGATTTCCGGGATTGCGCGGCGATGCTTCTGTGGATGTTTCCGAGTTGGAGACAGCCGCTTCGGACCTTGAGGTTTGCGGGCTGACCGTTACGGCGATTGATTTCGCAAATCCGTGCGCGCGCTACTCCGAGGTTTCCTTTGAGCTCGGCGGGTATGTCGTGCACGGCCGTTTGATTGAGCCTCTGGTTGCGCCCGAAGATCCGAGCTTGTTCCGCTGTGTCTGATGTTCCATGACATCGACCGACCCGTGCGGGGATGGCATCACATGACGCGGTTTGCCGCCATGGGATATGCCGTGCTTGCGCTGGACGATGAGACTATTGGATCCAGCGATCTGCAGCAGGGGATTACCTCGCCTGCTTTTGTCGAGCGTGTCCGTTGGGGCTGCGCGTTGGCGAAGGTTGCGCGCAACCTTGATGGCATGGATCCCGACCGCATCTTTGCATGGGGCGAGGGCCTTGGCGGCGGTGTCGCGCTGGCGGTTTCTGCTCTGGACGAGCGGGGCCTTGCCTGCACGGCGCTTGCCAATCCGCTTCCCAGCGGTCTCGAGACGCTGTCGCCTCGGGTTCGTGGCTCGGTGCTCATGGGCACATCGCTCATGGATACCGTGAGTGATCCCAAGGGCCAGTTTGCCGTATTCAACGGTCTTGAGTGTGACCGGAGGCATATCATCTATGCCAAATACGCTCACGAGCGCATCAATGCGTTCGAAAACGAAGTCGTCGACTTCTTTAACCAAACGTTCCTATTCGTGTTCTTTGGCCTAGACGGCCTGGACACCGCCAACAAGAGTGGGCGGCATAGGGCTGCCCGCCAGACAACTAAGGAGATTCTTGTGGCAACTCAGAAATTCACCGGCGTTATCCCTCCCGTCGTTGTTCCCGATACCGAAGACCACCAGCTCGACGTTGCCTCCTTTGAGCGCAGCATCAACCGCATGATCGATGCCGGCGTCGATGGCCTGTTCTTCCTGGGCTCCTCGGGCGAGGTCGTCTTCTCCACCGACGAGCGCCGTCGCCAGATTGTCGCAGAGGCCGTCCGTATCGTCGACCACCGCGTTCCCGTTCTGGTCGGCATCATCGACACCGAGACCGAGCGCATGATCGAGCACGGCAAGGTCGCTCAGGAGCTGGGCGCCGATGCGCTCGTCGCCACCTGCCCGTTCTATGCCCTGCAGGGCATAACCGAGGTCGAGGAGCACTTCCGCATCCTTCACGAGGAACTCGACCTGCCCATCTTCGCCTACGACATCCCCCGTGTGCGTCCACACCAAGCTCCCCTGGAAGCTCCTTGCTAAGCTCGGCGCCGAGGGCGTCCTGGCTGGCGTCAAGGATTCCTCGGGCGATGACATCTCGTTCCGCTACCTCATTCAGGAGAACGAGAAGAACGGTCATCCGATGAGCATCCTCACCGGTCACGAGGTCGTCGTCGACGGTGCCTATCTCGGTGGCGCCGACGGTTCCGTTCCGGGCCTCGCCAACGTTGAGCCCGAGGGCTACGTTCGTCAGTGGAAGGCCGCTCAGGCTGGTGACTGGGCTACCGTCAAGGCCGAGCAGGATCGCCTCAATGAGATTTCGCACATCTGGGATGTCACCTCGGGCGTCCAGGGCTATGCCGGTGGCGTCGGCGCCTTCAAGACCGCTATGAACCTCATGGGCATCTTCGACAGCCCGACCATGCCGCGCCCGGTGAAGGCCATGACCGGTGAGAACGTCGAGGCGATTCGCAAGGTCCTCCAGGACAACGGTCTCCTTTAAAGCTTTCCCAGGCACCCGACCTCGCCGTTCAACCGTGCGGCCATGACCCATTAGGCCAATGGCCGCACGGTTTCTCGGCGATCTCGGGCACCTGGAAAACCTTTACCGCGCTGTGACGGCTAGCCTGACGGCGCATTTCCTGTAGTTGTTTTGTCTCCGAAGGAGAACGACATGGAGAACAAGTACGTCTGCTCTGTCGATATCGGCGGAACTAAGATCGCGACTGCCATCATGGAGTACCCGGCTGACGGCGGTGTGCCCCATCCCGTTTTTGAGGCTGAGGTTCCCACCGAGGCCCAGGAGGGTGGCGAAGCGGTCTTCCAGCGCATCGAGGCGTCTATCAAGGCAGCTCTTGAAGCAAATCCCGATGTCGAGGTCCTCGGAGTTGGCATCGGCGCTGCCGGTGTCGTCGACCCCAAGACGGGCGCCATCGCGTATGCCAATGAGATTATGCCCGGCTGGTCCGGCGTCAGTTGGGGCCGCGTCTGCGCGAGGACCTCGGCCTTCCCGTTGCCGTTGTAGGCGACGTGCAGGCTCATGCTCTGGGCGAGGCCCACTGGGGCGTCGGCAAGGGCAAGTTCTCCGTCTTGTGTTTGGGCATCGGTACGGGCATCGGTGGCGCATATGTCGAGAACGGCCGCGTGATGCAGGGCTTCCATGGTGCTGCCGGCCATATGGGCCACATCGAGTGCTCGGCTGCCGCTGGCATTCCCTGCGCCTGCGGGCGTTCCGGCCATCTGGAGTCGGTTGCTTCCGGAACATCAATCGGGCGCATGTACGATGAGCGTTTTGGCCGCGTCGACCCCAGCCGTCCTTCGGTCGGCCGTGACGTGAACGACCTGTGCCGCGCAGGCGACACAAAGGCGACCGAGGTCATTCATGACGCCGGCTTTGCGCTGGGCGCCAGCCTGGGCTCGCTCGCTAACATTCTGGACCCTGAGGTCATCGTGCTTTCGGGCGGCGTGATTCACCAAGGTCCCGATTGGCGTTCACAGACGTGGAAGGACTCGGTGCACGAGGGCTATGCCAGCCAGGCGCTCGACCCGCTTCAGGACACGCCGATTCTCATCGGCTCTCTGGAGGGCGACGCGCCGCTCATCGGTGCTGCCGAACACCTTCTTGCGTCGTTGAAGTAAATAAAACTACCAAGTGCGCCTTCTGAGGTGCCGCAGATTGACGTGAAAGAGGAGCGAAGCGTACTTCGGTACGCGAGCGACGGTTTGAACGTCAAGGTGCGGTGTCTCAGAAGGCTGTTTTTGAGAAAGGTTGAGTCGAACATGACCGTCGATCCTTGATCCAGTCCCTGAAGGGTAAGCTCGTCGTGAGCGTTCAGGCGTATATGGGCGAGCCGCTTCGCACACCCGAGACCATGGCTCAAATGTCCCGTGCTTGCGAGCTTGGCGGCGCCGCCGCCATTCGCTGCCAGGGCCTTGCCGACATTGCCGCCATTAAGGGCCGCTGTGAGGTTCCTGTTATCGGCCTGTGGAAGGATGGGCACGAGGGCGTTTACATCACGCCGACGCTGCGTCACGCTCGCGCCTGCGTTGCTGCCGGTGCCGATATCGTGGCGATCGACGCCACCGATCGTCCGCGCCCCGATGGTAAGACGGTCGAGGATACTTTCCGCCCGCTGCATGAGGAGGGTGTGCTCCTGATGGCCGACTGTGCCACCATCGAGGACATTCGCCGTGCGGTTGATATGGGCTTTGACCTGGTATCCACCACGCTTTCTCACGGCGTCGCCGCCATCGACTGCACCATGGCCGATGGTCCCGACCTGCCGCTCCTGCGTCAGCGACCGAGGAATTCCCCGGCCTTCCCATCATTTGCGAGGGTCGCGTACATACGCCCGAAGAGGCTCGCGCTGCAATCGACGCCGGCGCGTGGGCCGTTGTCGTCGGCACCGCCATTACGCACCTACGAGTATTACAAGTTGGTTCAAGGCTGCGCTTGAGGCGTAAGACGGGCCTCGTATCCGCTTGGGGCGGTATACTCAATAAAGGCAATTGATCGCGCGGGATCCGCTGGCCGGGTCCCGCGCTTATTTTAGGAGGCACACATGCAAAAGGGAGATGCCATGGATGCGGCGGAGCGCTCGGAGCGTATCCCCGATATCGTTATCATCACCGGAATGTCCGGCTCGGGCCGAACGCAAGCCATGCATGTGTTTGAGGACATGGGCTATTTTGTATCGACAACCTGCCCCCACGCCTGATTGCCCAGCTTGCAGAGCTCGTTGGCATCAATACGGGCGTGGGCAGGCACCTTGCCGTTACCTGCGACCTGCGTAGCCAGGGCTTGTTCGATGAACTGCTCGATGCTGTTGCCGCACTGGAAGAGCGCGAGATGAGCTGCGACATCGTGTTTCTCGAGGCGTCTGACGAGGTGCTGATTCGCCGGTATAGCGAAAATCGTCGCCGCCATCCCATTGCAAAGCCGGGGGAGACCACGGCCGACGCTATTCAGCATGAACGTCTGCAGCTGCAGGGCGTTCGTGATCGAGCCGATATGATTATCGACACGAGCCGCTTGCGCACTTCTGCCTTGCGCAACAAGCTGCGCATGGCTTTTTTCCGAGCTGTCCGACCAGCAGCTTATGGATGTCCACGTGTTCTCGTTTGGTTTTAAGCACGGCATGCCCGTCGAGGCGGACATCATGATCGATGTTCGCTTCTTGCCCAATCCTTCTACGATCCCGAGATGCGCACCATGACCGGTCTCGATAAGAAGGTCTCCGATTTTGTCTTGGACCACCCCAACGACCCAGGAGTTCTGGAAGGCCTGGACCCAGCTGCTCGATACGGTCATGCCGGGTTATATCGCAGAGGGCAAGCCGCAGCTTTCCATTGCTATCGGCTGCACAGGCGGACAGCACCGTAGCGTCGCCATTGCCGAGGCCACGGCCCGCTACCTGGAGGGTGCTCAGTATCATGTGAGCATCTCCCACCGTGACCTGTCGCGTGCCAACACGAAGGCATAGGTTTACATGTCGTTTACCGCTGAGGTGCGTGACGAGCTTGCGCGCTGCGAACCAGAATGCGAATACTGCGATTTGTCGACGCTTGCTGCGCTAACGCGTGTGAGCGGCACGCTTTCGCTGGCGGGCTCGGGACGGTACCGCTTGACGGTCGCGACCGAGACGGGTGCTGTGGCGCGCACGATGATTGCGCTGACGCATCGTATCCTTAAGCTCAAGACCGAATTCACGGTTCGTAAGTCGGTCCTGCACAAGGTACGAAACTATCTCATCACCTTGCCCGATCAGCCCGATTTGGATAAGGCTCTGGTGCTGCTGGGCATTCTCGACCGTAGGGGAGGGCTCGTCGCGGGTGTGCCGCGCCACATCGTCGCCCGTCCTTGCTGCAGGCTCGCCTATATTCGCGGTGCGCTGATTGCCGGAGGCTTTGTTGCCGACCCGCGTGGCGATTTTCATTTGGAGATCGCGGTTCAGGGCGAGGAGTATGCAAAGGGACTTTGCGACCTTCTGGAGCAGATTGGAGTTCACGCCCGCGTCAATGCGCGTCGCGGCTCGTATGCCGTGTACATCAAGAGTGCCGAGGAGATTAAACGTCTGTTACAGCTGATTGGCGCCAAGCGCAGCGTTGCCGAGATTGAAGAGGCCCGCGCGGTTAAGCTGGTGAAGAACGACGTGAATCGTCGCGTGAACGCAGAGCTTGCCAACCAGACCAGAAGTGCCGGTGCCGCCCAACATCAGCTTGCGCTCATCGATGAGCTTGATCGGCGCGGTTTGCGCGAAACGCTGCCGGACGCTCTGGCAGTTTTTTTGTGACTTACGCGAGCGTTACCCCGATCTCTCACTGCGAGATTTGGGGGAAATGGCCGACCCTCCTTTGTCGAAGTCGGCCTTGTATCACCGTGTTTGCGCCTTGAAAGCTCATTGAAGCAAGCGGGTAGTTTAACGCAATAGCTTTTATGGTGGTTTAACTGCTGTTTTATACGTTAAAGCGTTTTAACGCAAATTTGATTTTCAATTTCGAGCATTCTCGTGAAATTCAAGCCAAAAAAAAAAGGTATATTAGGCGAGTGGTTAGTTTGTGGGCCTCAACGGCAGGCGCTGTAGCTTGCGGGGGCCTTACGAAAGGAGACACAATGGCAGTAAAGGTTGCTATTAACGGCTTCGGTCGCATCGGTCGTCTGGCCTTCCGCCAGATGTTCGGTCATGAGGCTCCGAGATCGTCGCTATCAACGACCTCACCTCTCCCGATATGCTCGCTTACCTGCTGAAGTACGACTCCACGCAGGGCAACTATGCTCGCGATCACGAGGTCGTCGCTGGCGAGGATTCCATCACCGTTGACGGCAAGGAGATCAAGATCTACAAGGAGGCCGACGCCAACAACCTGCCTTGGGGCGACCTCGACGTCGACGTCGTTCTCGAGTGCACCGGCTTCTACACCAGCAAGGCTAAGGCTCAGGCCCACATCAACGCTGGCGCCAAGAAGGTCGTCATCTCCGCTCCGGCCGGCAGCGATCTGCCCACCATCGTGTACAACGTCAACCATGAGACGCTGACCGCTGAGGACAACATCATCTCCGCTGCTTCCTGCACCACCAACTGCCTCGCCCCGATGGCCAAGGGTCTGAACGACTTCGCTCCCATCGTCTCCGGCATCATGACCACCATCCACGCCTTCACCGGCGACCAGATGCCGCTCGACGGCCCGCAGCGCAAGGGCAACTTCCGTCGCTCCCGCGCCTGCTCCGAGAACATCGTCCCGAACACCACGGGCGCTGCCAAGGCCATCGGCCTGGTTCTCCCCGAGCTCAACGGCAAGCTCATCGGTGCCGCCCAGCGCGTCCCGACGCCGACCGGCTCGCTGACCAACCTCTACGCCGTCGTTGACAAGAAGGTCACCGTCGACGAGGTCAACGCTGCCATGAAGGCCTACGCCGAGACCATCCCCGATACCTTCGCTTACAACGAGGACCAGATCGTCTCCCGCGACATCGTCGGCGAGACCCACGGCTCCATCTTCGACGCCACTCAGACCATGTGCTCTGATCTCGGCAACGGCCAGACCCTCGTTCAGGTCACCTCTTGGTACGACAACGAGAACTCCTACACCTCTCAGATGGTCCGCACCATCAAGTACTTCGAGAAGTTCGTTGCTTAATTTAGCTTTTAGCGAATAGCTCGTTGAGCGTCTAAAGAAGGGCGCGGCCTCATAGGCTTACACCCTAGGGTCGCGCCCTTTTTATAGGAAATCGTCTGCCGTAATGGGAGGCAGACACGTACGAAAGGTAGAAGCAAACATGGCCTTTACCAAGAAGACCGTCCGCGACATCGATGTCGACGGCAAGCGCGTTCTCGTCCGCGTTGACTTCAACGTGCCTATCAAGGATGGCGTCGTTGGCGACACCACCCGTATCAAGGCTGCCCTGCCCACCATCAACTACCTCGTTGAGCACAACGCTCGCGTCATCCTCATGAGCCACCTCGGCCGTCCTGAGGGCACTGGCTTCCAGCCCGAGCTTTCCCTCGAGCCTGTCGCCAAGAAGCTCGCTGAGCTCTCTGGCCTTGACGTTGCTTTTGTTGCCGACACGTATGGCGAGAAGGCCGCCGAGGCTGTCGCCGCCGTCGAGCCGGGCAAGGTCCTCGTTCTCGAGAACGTCCGTTTTGACAAGCGTGAGAAGAAGAACGATCCCGAGATCGCCAAGAAGCTCGCTTCCTATGGTGACGTCTTCGTTCTCGATGCCTTCGGCACCGCTCACCGCGCCCAGGGTTCCGTCGTGGGCCCCGCCGCTTACCTGCCTGCAGTCGCTGGCTTCCTGCTCGAGAAGGAGGTCGACACGCTGACCGGCATCTTCGCCGAGCCCGAGCGCCCCTTCGTCGCTATCGTCGGCGGTTCCAAGGTTTCTTCCAAGATCGGCGTTCTCGATCACCTCATCGACTCCGCTGACACCCTGATCATCGGTGGCGGCATGGCCTACACCTTCTTCCTGGCTCAGGGCCTGTCCGTCGGTCAGTCCCTCAAGGAAGAGGACTGGGTCGAGCGCGCCGGCGAGATGCTCAAGAAGGCCGAGGAGAAGGGTGTCAAGATCCTGCTCCCCATCGACAACCGCGTTGCCGATCACTTTGGCGAGGACGCTGTCCCCGAGGTTGTCGCTTCCGACGCTATCCCCGACGACCGTGAGGGTATGGACATCGGCCCCAAGACCGAGGAGCTCTACGCCGAGGCCGTCAAGGGCGCCAAGACCGTGTTCTGGAACGGCCCCATGGGCGTCTTCGAGTTCGACAACTTCGCTCATGGCACCCAGGCTATCGCCGAGGCTGTTGCCGAGCTGATTGCACCTCGATCATCGGTGGTGGCGATTCCGTCGCAGCCGTCAATAAGTTTAACCTGGCCGACAAGATGAGCTGGATCTCCACCGGCGGTGGCGCTTCCATGGAGCTCGTCGAGGGTAAGGTCCTGCCCGGAGTGGAGGCGCTTCTCGATGCCTAATCGCACCCTTCTTATCGCTGGTAACTGGAAGATGAACAACGACGTCGCCGAGGCTGCCAAGCTCGCCGACGAGCTGGCCCAGGCTCTGCCCGAGGTTCCGGCTGGCGTCGAGGTGCTCGTCTGCCCTCCGACCATCGACATCACCACGGTTCATGACCGCGTTCAGGCTGCCCCCATCGCCCTCGGTGCACAGAACGTGTACTGGGAGGCCAAGGTGCCTTCACCGGTGAGTCCTCTTGCGACATGCTCAAGTCCGCTGGCTGCACCTACTGCATCATCGGTCACTCCGAGCGTCGTGATTACTTCCACGAGACCGACGAGGATCAGAACAAGAAGGCCAAGGCCCTCGTTGCCGCCGGTCTTGTTCCCGTCTTCTGCTGCGGTGAGTCTCTTGAGGTCCGCGAGGCCGGCACCTATGTCGAGCACGTCGTGAACCAGGTCAAGGCTGGTCTCGAGGGTCTCGAGATCACTTGCCCCAAGCAGGTCGTCGTCGCCTACGAGCCCATCTGGGCTATCGGCACCGGCAAGACCGCTACCGCCGAGGACGCTCAGGAGGTCTGCGGCGCTATCCGTGAGACCCTCAAGGAGATGTTCGGCGAGGAGCTCGCTAACGGCATCCGCGTTCTCTATGGTGGCTCTGCCAAGCCCGGCAACATCGCCGAGCTCGTCGCCAAGCCCGACGTCGACGGCGCCCTCGTGGGCGGCGCTTCGCTCAAGGCTGCCGACTTCGCTTCTATGGTCGTCAAGGCAGGCGAGTAGGACATATGGCACAACGTCATCTTCCTGCACTCCTGATCATCATGGACGGCTGTGGCCTGGCTCCGGCCGATGGCGAGAACGCCGTCGCCGCTGCTAAGACGCCCTTCCTTGATAGCCTGTACGAGAAGTATCCTCACACCACGCTCGGTGCTTCGGGCGAGGATGTGGGCCTTCCCGACGGTCAGATGGGCAACTCCGAGGTGGGTCACCTCAACATCGGTGCCGGCCGCATCGTGTTCCAGGAGCTTTCGCGCATCAACAATGCCATCAAGGACGGCTCCATCGCCAAGAACGAGGTCTTCGTCAAGGCTATGGACGACGTCAAGGCTGACGGCAAGACTCTCCACCTCATGGGCCTTATGAGCCCTGGCGGTGTTCATTCTCATATGAGCCACGTCGAGGCTCTGGTCAAGATGGCTGCCGAGCACGGTGTCAAGACCGTTCGCGTCCACGCCTTCATGGATGGTCGCGACGTCGACCCGCAGTCCGGTGCCGGTTACATGAGTGAGTTCTGCGCCTTCCTGGCCAAGATCTCCGAGGAGACCGGTTGCGACGCTCGCGTTGCCACCGTCTCGGGCCGTTATTGGGCCATGGACCGCGACAACCGTTGGGAGCGCATCCAGCGCGCCTACGATGTCATGGTCAATGCGTCCGATGCCGATACCGACCCCGTTGCCGGTATCAAGGCCTACTACGAGAAGGATCCGCGCGGCGATGAGTTCGTCGAGCCCTTTGCTGCCCACAACGAGGGCATCCACGAGGGTGACGCGGCCATCTTCTTCAACTTCCGTCCCGACCGCGCCCGTCAGATGACTCGCGTGTTCACGGACAAGGAGTTCGACGGCTTTGAGCGCGAGCAGATCAAGCTTTCGCACTTTGTGACGATGACCGAGTACGACCCGACGTTTGACGTCGAGGTCGCCTTCCCCAAGACGTTCCCCGAGAACGTCCTGGCCGACGTTATCGCCGCCAATGGCCTGAAGCAGCTGCACACCGCCGAGACCGAGAAGTACGCCCACGTGACGTTCTTCCTCAACGGCGGCATCGAGGAGCCCAAGGAGGGCGAGGAGCGCGTGCTCGTCGCTTCCCCCAAGGTCGCTACCTACGATCTGCAACCTGAGATGAGCGCTCCTGAGGTTACCGAGAAGCTTGTCGCCGCCATCAACGAGGATCGCGCTGATTTCTACATCGTGAACTTCGCAAACTGCGACATGGTTGGCCATACCGGCGTGTTCGACGCTGCCGTTAAGGCTGTCGAGGCCGTTGACGATGCCCTGTCCAAGGTTGTCCCGGCGATTCTCGCCAAGGGCGGCTTTGCGCTGATCACCGCCGACCACGGCAACGCCGATCACATGTTTGACGTCGCTTCCGACGGTTCCAAGCATCCGTTCACGGCTCACACCACCAACCGCGTGCCGTTCATCATCGTTGATGAGAAGGCACAGCTTACCGGTATCGAGGACGGCCGTCTCTCCGATATCGCTCCGACTATGCTCACCATGCTGGTATTGAGCCTTCCGCCGAGATGACGGGTCGCGTACTCGCCACCGAGGCCTAATAGAAAACAAATACCGTTTTCTAGTAAGGGGGTTGTCCACAACCGGACAACCCTCTTTTTTTTGCGCTATTTCTACCTCGTCACCAAATGGCTGATGGGGGAGTGGCTGGGGTTGTGGGTACAGTACTGG
>ENA-OQBU01000058-OQBU01000058.1-human-gut-metagenome-genome-assembly--contig:-NODE-58-length-35034-cov-6.138941_pt1 | contig 35034 bp, 41 predicted proteins | sample MGYA00242492_ERZ504566 | MGnify/ENA primary metagenome ERZ504566 (study PRJEB26092, sample SAMD00036261) | human gut metagenome | host: Homo sapiens | study: EMG produced TPA metagenomics assembly of...
GCCATGCATGACCGCACGAAAAAAACGTCCATGTGGTCCTTTTGAAAACATCATATCCATAGAACGGTATTCCGCAGATGTCTTCAGCTCGTTCATTAGGTTCGCATAGAACTTTACCTGCACTGGCTTGCCGTTAATCAACAAATCAGCAGGACCATTATTATTAAGCGTAAATTGTTGATTTTTCCAACCCTTCAAATGCTCGTCTGGCGTTAGCGATTCCCGTCTGCGCGAATTCAGCGATAAATCCATGCATACCATTTTCACCACCACGCCCACTGTTGACAATGTTCATGACATTTTGATTCGCTAAATCAAGGTTCCTTAGCGCATTAGCTTGTCGCTCGGCGAGATCTTTCAGCTGACCTGTTTCATTATTAAGAATCTGTCTCAATGTGTCCATCAGAGTAGACACACGTAGCTGATTCAAATAATCAATATACGCGGCAATGCCCTGAGCAACATTGTTATCGATGGCGTGCTTGTCAGCAGTATTCTTGTCAGTCATCGAGTTCCAGTTCCTTGTTAATCATTTGCGCTAAGGTGAGCGTCATATTGACCAGTAATCCCGCCTGCATTTTCTCTTCGTGGGAGAACTGGCTGTAATCGGCGCCTGTCACCGCAGCATTCGCACGCTGTACACCATCTATCTGAGTTTGCGTTGCCTCAGTCAATGCCGCGACTTCGGCATTCTTCACATTGAATTTGCGAATTAATACTTCCACATTCTGGCGCTCAAGCAAAAGCTTGTCAGCAGTTTCTTTGTTTTTATGATTCGCATAAATACCAGAACCAATTGCCGCAGCGCCCGCCACGCCAGCGATGGTCCATCCAACCGGACCAGCCAAGCCCAGGAACGCGGTTCCGGCTGACATGCCACCGCCACCTGCAGCCAATGCACCGCCACCAAGCCAAGCCAGAGCAGCACTATTTGCTGCAGCTCCGGATAATGCAGAAATGGCAGTACCGGTCGAAGCTACACCGAAGGTGGTGGCCACACCCATTGCAGCCGTAGGTCCCATGGTTGCTACTGCGATTCCCAAAGCACTGAGGGTGGCTCCTGCTCCAGACCCTCCTTCAGCTGCTTTTGCTTGCTTTTCTGCCTCCTTAATCTCATCCTCTTTATTCTCGAACGTCGTTACTTCGGTATTGATCTTATGCAGTTCAACGGCAAATTCTTTTGGCGTATTAGCCAATTGATTGATATGTTGTTCAACATACTTGACATGCACAATAGCGATTTTTCTCAAGTCATACAGCGCTTGCGTACTTTTAGCTAAATCATCCGCTACGTTTTCATAGCGTTCTACGGCATTGTTGTAATCCTCAACAGCCTTAGCTCTTAGTTTGGAATTAAACAAATCGACCTTATCGGCACTATCCTTGACGTTTTTAGCGATTGAGACGGTACCCTTTGCCATGCTGTCAGCCGCTTTGCTTACTTCGCCACTTGCGACGGCCGCAGACTGTGCCACGCTCCCTGCAACAGCTGCCGTCATTTTGCCCGCATCGCCGGCAAGCTTACCCGCATCGTTGGCGATCTTACCTGCCCCTTTGGCAACATCTTTCGTGATTTTTCCCGCTGTGTCACCGATATTTCCGGCTATTTTACCGGCTTGTTTGGTGAAATCATTAAGACCTTTGCCCAAATTATCGAACATGTTGCCCATGGTTGTTGCTCCCCTTTTCACGCACCTGCCATGATGTCCGTCATCGACGGCAAGTGCTTCGTTGCACTTATAGGCCAAGTGTACTCATAATTACGTAGCTGCGGTACATGACCATACATGCACACTGCGTAGTTTGACGGATTCGCGAAGAAGCCCCCATGAATGACCAAAACGTAACTTGCTTACACACACCGTGATTTGACGGATTTGGACGTAAGACCTTATGGTGTGCACACCATGATTCAACGTATCGCATTCAGCAGCAACGGCGTGAACGAACACGCCAAGCGCCAGCAGACGAACCTGCCGGCGATGCTCGAATGCGCCTTCAAACAGGGTTTGCGTACTGCTCAGTTCCAACCAATAACCGGAAACAAGCGCAGCCTGCTCGCTGCCATACAAATCTGATCAGTACACCTCTCATTGGCGCATAGCTGAATCATTGCCGGTGATATCGAGCCGGCTCGTTCGCACCATGCCTCATAAACGCACCTGTACGAGCATGTGTTCTTGGCATCGCCGCAACTCAATGCACCGCAGCAAAACCCATTGCATACCATCACATATTCAGAAAGAACAACAGATCATGAAGTATTTCACTACTGACACGCATTTCGGGCATCCGCTGGTCAGCGTGCTGCGCGGATTCACCACGTTCGACCCTGGGCACACACAGTATGACGCTCTCCTCTCCTCGCAGGGACGCAAGGCCGCCGAGGATTGGGTGAAGGGCGTGGTGCTTGACGATTCCCGGCTCAATTTCCGCAAGGCCGCAGACACCGATGCGCACGATGAAGCAATCGTGGCCAATATCAATCGGATTGTCGGCGAGGACGACGAGCTGTGGATTTTGGGCGATATCGGATACCGAACATCGGTCCGGCATCTGAAGAGCTGCCTGCGTCAGCTGCGCTGCAGGCATCTGCACGCGGTTATCGGCAATCACGATGACTGGTGGCTGGACGATGCACCCGCGCGAGATCTGTTCGAATCGATTGAGCCGAACAGCACGGCGGAGCTGACCGGTCTCGGAATTGGCCGCCCGCAGGCGACGGAGACCGTCAATCTATCGCATTTCCCCTACCGTGAGGATCTTGCCTATGGCTGGCCGGATGATGCCGTACGTTTCCGCGATCAGGCATTGCCGTTCGACGGACATCGTCTGCTGTATGGTCACACGCACCAGCTGTCTCCGGAGGGCGCACGCCACGAAGCCTCAACGTTGGACTGGACGCATGGAATCTGCAACCGGTAAGCGAAACACAGATTGCCGACTGGTTCCATGCACACGCGACCGATTCAACGCACGTATCACCGCTGGATATGCCCGACTCCCCCGGGCCGGCGCCCATTGACTCCGCCGCACAGCAGGAACCAGGCGGCTCGGTTTCGGCAGCCGAATCATAATACAAGCAATATTGGGGCGAGCAGAACCTTATGCCATCGCTGGCACCTGTCTCGCCCCACAGCACAACGAAAGGAGCTTGGCTATGGCAAAGCTCATTATTCTGCGAGGACTGCCCGCTTCGGGCAAGTCCACGTGGGCACGCTCATGGTGTGAGGACCCCGCCAACACGTGGCCGCATTGCGTGATTTCTCTCGATGACATTCAGCTCATGATCGCCGGCTCGGCACAGGTCCGAAACCGACTGCAATCCGAGCACGGCAAGCGATTCAATGACATGGTGGTTGCCATGGGACGGCACATGATTGCCGACGCATTGGATGCGGGGTGGGATGTGGTGGCGGATGCGCAACACGCTAATCCCCGGTATGCAGCCGAACTGGCGCTACTCGCTCAACGTCATGGCGCACTGTGGGAAACGAGGGATTTTGACGTTCCTCTAGACGAATTGTTGCGTCGCAATGCGGCGCGTGATACCGCTGACCGTGTTCCGGAAGATTACATTCGTTCGTCCTGGAAGCATTTTCACACCGCGATGTTCCGCCCGTTGGAACCGGGCGATCCGAATGGAAACCTGTTGGAGCGTATGCGCGCGGACCCTTACGTTCGGGTTATTCCGGTGCGCGGCGAAACAGACGTGTATGCGTGCAATTTCACTGCAGAGGCATTTCGTGAACATCGGTGGACGGATCGCACCATCAATGCGCGAGGGCTTTTTGTCGGCGGCAACGGTCAGGTGGTGCAACGCGGGTTCGAGAAGTTCTTTGCTGTGGACGAGACGGAGGAGACATCGTTCGCCCAAGTCGTCAATCACGCTCAAGAACATCCAGAGTCGTTGCCCGTGCGCGTTGAGCGCAAGGAGAACGGATTTCTCGGGCTCGTGGGCGCGGCGGGAACTCCTGGATTGTTCCGCTTCTGGTCGAAGTCGGGGCAAACGGATTATTCCGCGCTTATCGAGCGCCTGTTTCCTTCAGATTCAGCGGTACGTGCCGAATTGTGGCGTATGTTGCATGAGTGGAATGTCACGGCGGCGTTTGAAGTCATCGATCGCGAGTCCGACCGGCACATCGTTGGATACGAATCATCCGGGCTGCGCTTGCTGCATCTGATTCGTAATGCCGAATCGTTCTCCATCGATGCCGCTCACGAGGAAACGTTCACTCTTGCCGGCGGCTTCGTGCGGCCGGAAACGGTGGCGATCTGCCATTCGCCGGAAGAAGTCGCCCAGGCAATCGGCGAAGCCAAGGCAAGCCCGCGTGAAGGCGTGGTGCTATATTTTGCCGACGGTTGGATGGTGAAGGTGAAGTCAGACCGGTACAAGTTGGTCAAGGCGATGCGCCCTCTTATGCAACGCGTGCTGCTGCGTGGTCGTTCCTTCAACAAGTCCGGCGACATTGCCGATTTGGCTCGCCGTATCATCGATTACGCACACGAACACCACATCGACCTGGCCTACGAGCGGCAGGCATTCGGCGAGCGCGATATCGATATGACCAAGGTCAACGACATCGTGGACCACGTGCGGTAACTGCTGAGTTCTAGCGCAATATCTTCTGACCAACGTATGTATCACGAAAGCATGTGTCGTGAAAGCATGTATTGCGCTAGAACCAAATCATTCTCGTTGAGGCCGGATAATGAATCTCTATGCTTTGAACATGACGCACCATATGCCGGCATTTCCTTGCGCGAACAACTGTTCATTACGAACATTGTACTGATGCCGTTACAGAACAGAAGAGGGTGCTGTCCTACTTTGCTGACGACGTTGCATTGAAGCTCGACTCATGCCATGTGTTCTACACTCCGAACGTGGGGATCCGAGGCGTATCCAGCTACGAGCACAGCTTCGATTTCCTGTTCCAGCGTAGCGCCAACCATCCGACCCGGTTCTGCCAGGCACCGAACCGATTCGACAAGGACGCCGTGAAAGACATCATGTTCGGTTGGGATGACACGAAGAAGGATCCCAAGCGCAGGGATTCCCGGCTGATAGTCATCGGCGACGACCGGCAGACGCCGTTGCAGCGCGGCGCGCTCACCGCGTTCCGCAACTACGGTGTGACCGTTATCCCCTACTCCAAATTGGAAGAGCGGGCTCCCGTGGAACTCGCCGCGTAGCTTCCGAGCCATATAAGGACTCATCCCGACGACTCACCGCGAGCACCGGGATGAGTCCTTGGTTCTTGTGTTTCGCTATATGATCTTGTGTTTCGCTATATGATTGAGTCATGTCGGACGACAATGTCCGGCACGAAGGGAGACCCATCATGAAAAAGGCAATCGCACTGCTTGTTGCGGCGATGTTGCTTACCGGCCTGTCCGCTTGCGGGGGAAGCACTACGGCCGATGCGCCGGCCAAATCCGATGGCACGTCAAAGACCGAGACCAATAAGGAAGAACCCAAACCCCAGCCGGCCGATCTGACCGGCACATGGAAGCAGACCAATTCCAACGACCCGAGCTCATACATGGAAGCTACCATCAGCGGCGACACCATCGAGGTCAACTGGATCGGCACCGACACCAAGAGCCTCTACTGGAAGGGCACCTATCAGGCACCGGCCGCAGCCGGCGATTGGAAATGGACCAGCCAGGGCGACACCGAGACCATGGCCAGCGCGCTCCTCGCCTCGCAGGATGCCACCAAGGACTTCACCTACAGTGAGGCGGACGGCGTGAGCTGGGAGACCACCGCGCTCGGTACCACCATCACCGTCAAGACGGTCAAGCAATAAATCCCGTGTCGGGCGGATCAAGCCCTAAACACGAAACCGCCCCGGTCACTCTGCGAGCGCCGGGGCGATTCTGTTCCTGGATAAGGGTTATTTGATTCCGTTGGCCTTCATGTAGGCTTTCATGGTTTCGTAGCATTGTGCGGTTTGGAGTGCGTCGTCTGCCGCGCGATGGCTTTCCGTTTGTGCGATGCCGAATCGGCGGATGATGTCGACAAGGCGGTGTTTCGGCTCTTCTGGGTAGAGGGCGCGGTCCAGTGGCAGGGTGTCGATGGTTTTGTTGCCGATGTGTCTCATGCCGAGTCTGGTGGTGTTGGCGAGGAGGAAGGCGGCGTCGAATTCGTTGATGTTGTGGCCGATGAGGGTGTCGTTCCCTATGAATCTGATGAAGTCCGGGAGCACTTGGTCTACGGTCGGCTGGTTGCGCAGATCGGCGTCGGTGAGTCCATTGAGACGTGTGATCTCCTCGGGCAGCGGACGTTGCGGGTTGACGAGCTGGCTGTACCGTTTGACCGGTCGGCCGTTCCTGACGCGGATGGCCCCGATCTCCACGATCCTGTCATCGCTTGGCGAGAACCCGGTGGTCTCCAAGTCTATGGAGGTGTAGTTGTCCACCATGAGGTCTTTGGCCTTGACTGGCTTGGACTTCATCTTCGTGACGCTCTTCGGCTTCTTCTTGAATCGCGCCTCCGGGTCGACTTTCCTTGCCGCCATGGCGAATCCGACGGCGAGCGCCACGAGGGCGATGATGGTGACGATGGTGAGAGGCAGACCGCTGTCGCGGTTGTCGTCGAATGGTGCGTAGATGGCGCTTGCGGCGAACAGCGCCGCGAGGATCCAGTAGAGTGTGCGCTTCCTCATGATTGTTCTCCTTCCGCTTCATTGGCCGCGAGTCGTCGTGCCCGTTGTTCGAGGTTGTCGATTTCGGTTTGCAGGTCCGTTATTTTCCGTTTGCGTCGGTCGATGCGTTCCCTGATTTTTTCGACCGAGACCTGTTTCCTGCTGCCGTAGGGGTCTTTGGCGTCGAGTTCGTCGGCTTTGATGCGGGCTTTCTTGATGTAGCTTCTGGATAGCGTCTCGATTGCGGAGAGGGTGGAGTCGATCAGAATGTTCCTTGGCTCGCGGGCTCCGCCGGCGACGCCGAAGTATAGGGCGCGACGCTGGTTCATCCGGTCGAGGAACGACTGGACTTCATGGCATGAGTGAATCAGTGCGCGTGGGCTGTCCACGAATTCCAGATGGCAGAGCAGCACGCAGGCGTAGTTGTGGGCGACGAGCCGGTCAAGTGACTGTTGGAATGAGCGCGTTTTCGAGCCGGTCTTTCTTGGCTTGTCGCATAGGCGCATGGCGGCCTTGGTGATTTCGATATCGGAACGGCCGGTATCTTTCTTGTGCGGTGATGGGCGGCTCATGTCGGCGAGCAGGCAGTTGCCGTGCGATACGGCGTTTCGCATCTTTCTGACGATGAACAGGAGATGCTGATATGGGTGGTTCTCGTTGTGACGGTATCGCCAGTAGGTGTTGAACAGAGTCAGTTGGTCGTTGAATCCCAAGAGTTCCCAAAGGTTCCATAGGGCAAAATCGCCTTGCAGGCCGGTTTTCATGTCGTCGGTGTAGGGATTGTCGTGCATGGTGGGCAGGTTGCCGCTGAAGCACCTTCTGACGCAGATGTCGGCGATATCCGGGTTCTGATCCTTCATGATGAGCTGGTTAAACCTGACCTTGATGGAATGCTCAATGCTGGAGCACATTGACCATACCAGTCGACTGAGTGCGAAATCCACCAGCGAGAGTTCGACCAGATGACCGAAATCAAGGTTGTCGTAAACGTATCCTCCGGATTCGTCGATGGTTTTCCGGTAGTTGTTCTCGTAGGATTTGATCTTGAAGAAGTACGAGTTGTTCGAGAGGAACCTTCGGGCTTTCTCTTCATCCATCAGGTCGAAGGTGACGCCATGCGAGACGAGGGTGTTTATCTGCTCATCCAGCGTCGCTCGTTGCTTCACCTTCACCTCTCAGAATAAAAAACGGCGGCCGATGAATTCGACCGCCGTTCCGAGCCGCCTCGGCGAACCAAGGCTTCCCTACGTTGTATGCCATACAATAGCCGCAATCTCCGGACTTTTCAATGATAATCAGCCGTGCGCCCAAGTCTTTCCGTTGGTTCTACGGCGTGTCGCTGGCATGCGGCGCGATGTGCCTCATCCTCGCCATCGGCGGACGGACCATCGCCGCCGGGGTCTTCGGCTACCTCGCGGGAGGAGAACGATGACCGAACGTTTCCTGAGCCTCAAGGAGGTCGGCGAGCGCCTCGGCGTGAAGAATCCCGCCGCGAAGGGCTACTGTCTTTCGTCAAATAAATCTGCGTGTCGTCACCAGTTAATCTGAACACCATCGGCGTTCAAAATGGACACCGTCACCGGCGGCCGGGTTGGTTCCGCTCTTTTCGTTTATTTCATCAGGGAGTGGCTGTTGCGGTATGACTCGCCACGGAACCTGACGATCCTTCCGTGGTGCACGATGCGGTCGATGACCGCGGCGGCCATGTCGCCGTCTCCGAACACCTCGCCCCACCGTCCGAACTCCAGGTTCGTGGTGAACACCACGCTCCGCTTCTCGTAGGAATCCGCGACGACCTGGAACAGGAGCCTGGCCCCGTCGATGTCGATCGGCAGGTAGCCCAGCTCGTCGATGACCAGCAGCCTGGCGCGGCCTATCGCGCGCAGTTCCGCGTCGAGCCGGTTCTCGTCCCTCGCCCGCCGCAAACGCATCACCAGCGACGACGCGGTGAAGAACCTCACCGGCATGCCCCTCTCGCACGCCAGCATGCCCGTGGCGATCGCCATGTGCGTCTTGCCGCATCCCACGTCGCCGTAGAGCACGAGGTCCTCGGCCCGGTCCACGAAACCGAGGTCCATGAGCTGCTCGCGCCCCCAGTCGGCGGGGAACGACGCCATGCCCCAGTCGTATCCGTCGAAGCCCTTGACGCACGGGAATCCCGCGTTCCTGATCAGCCTGGCGCGCCTGGATTCCGTCCGGCTGGCGTTCTCGGCCCTGAACAGGTCGGCCAGCACGCCGAGCTGGCCGGGCGTGGCGCCCGCGACCACGGAACGCAGCACGCTCCTGGTCAACGGCAGCCCGCATGCGAGCTCCATGACCTCGTCCGGGGTGGACTTGCTCACGGTCCGCCCGCCCCTGCGTCCGCCCGCCGCAGCGTCCGTCGACTCACTCATCGCCGTCCTCCCTCATGAACCTGCTGTACGTGTCGAGCCTGGCCCTCGATTCGGGACCGTCGCCCTGCGCGATCCGCCTGGCCGTCTGGTCGATCGCGGCCCTGTCGGGCCTTCTGCCCGCGGCGACGATCTCGACGACGGCCATGACGGCCGCACGGAAGCCACTCACCACGGCCGCGTGGCGGATGTCGTCGACCAGCAGGCCGCGTTCGCGCGGCTGGATTGGCTACAATGTATTAGACAGTCCGATGAGGGACGAATGACATGAGATTGGAGGCCGACGATGGCCGACCCGAAGCATCCCCGCCACTACGAGGAGTCGTTCAAGCGGCAGATCGTGCAGCTTTACGAGAACGGCAAGCCGGCGCGCGAGATCAAGGACGAGTACGACATCTCGCATTCCACGCTGCACCGTTGGGTCCAGGGCATCCGCAACAGCGGCTCCACGAAAGCCGCCGACAACCGCACTCCTGAGCAGAACGAGCTGATCGAGCTGCGCAAGCGCAACAGACAGTTGGAGATGGAGGTGGACGTTTTAAAACAGGCGGCGCTGATATTCGCACGAAAGTAGCAGTGATACGGGCCAACGCCTCCCGTTATCCGATATCGGCGCAGTGCAGAATACTGGGCGTTCCCCGCTCCACCTACTACTGGATGATCGAACATCCCGAAGCCGAGCGGGTGGACCCGATCGCCGGCGACGTGCACGCGATCTGGCGCGACAGCCATGAGCGTTACGGCGCCAGGAAGATCAAGGCCGCGCTGGAGCGGAGGGGCGTCACCGCCTCCAGAAGGCGCATCGTCAACATCATGAAACGGCGGGGCATGACGAGCGCGTACGCGCGCAGAACGTTCAAACCACACAAGACGCGGGTTAACGAGGCCAGGCTCGCGAACATCCTCGACCGCGAGTTCGACGGCTACGAGCCGCGCACCCACCTGGCCAGTGACCTGACGTACGTGCGCGTCGGCGGCAAGTGGGCGTACGTGTGCCTGCTCATCGACCTGGCGAACAGGAGCATCGCCGGCCACAGCGCCGACACGAGCCGCACCGCCGACCTGGTCATGGCCGCGTTCGCCACGCTCGACTTCCCCCTGACCGAGGTGGAGGTGTTCCACACGGACCGGGGCAGCGAGTTCGACAACGCGAAAATCGACGAGCTGCTCGACGTGTTCGACATCAGAAGATCGCTGTCAAGGAAGGGCAACCCGTACGACAACGCCGTGGTCGAATCCACCAACAGGCTCCTGAAGAAGGAGCTCATATACCGGAACCACTACACCAGCCTGGAACAACTACGCTCCGACCTCAACGACTATGTGTGGTGGTTCAACAACCAAAGACTCCACTCCACCCTCGGATACCGGAGTCCGAAGGAATTCACCGAACAGGGACTCGTCCTCTAAGAACCTGTCCAACACACCGTTGCCAGTCCAATGATACGGCCTCGCGGGATCTTAAGCGGAGCCAGTAGAAAGCGACTGTGCGCTGTATCGTTTTGGGCATCATGCCTCCCAACCTCGTTGTTCTCTCGGCCGTCTCTTTGCGGCTCTATAGAGATTCTACAGGCGGATCCGTGGTTCCGTGTTTTTCTCTATCTCAAACTTGACGTTATGCGCATTATGCGTATAATAGAGGGTATGAGGTTCAAGGAGATCGAGAAGCGCCTGCTGGCCGACGGCTGGGTGCTCAAGTCGCAGCGCGGTAGCCACCGCCAATACGTGCATCCCGTGAAGCCTGGCAAGGTCACGCTGCCGAACCATACGGGCGATCTGGACCCACGAACCGTGAAGAGCATATGGAAACAGGCCGGAATCAACGAACGGAGGACGAAATGAAGCTGGTCTACCCGATCATCCTCTACCCGATGGAGGAGCATGAGGGCGGCTACACCGTCGAGGTGCCCGACCTGCCCGGCTGCGTCACCGAGGGGCATGATCTCGCCGACGCGCTGGATATGGCGCGTGACGCGGCGAGTGGCTGGATCCTCGACGAGATGGAGGACGGGCGCGCCGTGCCGCATGCCAGCAACATCGCCGACGTGAAGCCCGACGAACCGGACGGCATCGTCAGCCTCATCTCGCTGGATATGGACGCCTATGCCGAGAAGTACGGCAGCAAGGCGGTGCGCAAGAACGTGACCATCCCCGCATGGCTCGACACATTCGGCGAGCGCAACAACATCAACTATTCGCAGGTGCTGCGCGAAGGGCTCGAAAGCCGCTACCGCGCCCTGCAGGATGCCTGACTGCCATACGCCGAAAGCCCGGCGCTCACACTTGCGAGCGCCGGGGCTTTCGTTTGTTCGCCCTTATGCGGTCTCCTCGATGATTTCGGCTTCGATGATGTCGGTGTCGTCGTGGAGGTCGGGGATGGCCTGGTCGAGCAGGGCGGCGAGTGATGCCGTGTCCCTGTGGGTGTAGTGGTTGGTCATCGTGATGCTGGTGTGGCCCATGATGGCGGTGCGTGCGTCGTCGGGCATGTTGGCGCGGGCTGTCATGCTGGCGGTCCAGTGGCGTGCGCTGTGGATGGTGACCGGCGGGAGGCTGGCGGCTTTCAAGGCCTTGTTCCAGTTGTAGCGTTCGGTGCTGCTGCGCACGGGGTTGCCTCGTGAGTTGGTGAATATGAGGTCGCGTGGGCCTATGCCGAGTCGTTTGATGCGCGCCCACAATCGCTGCCACAGGCTCGTGGATATGGGTACGAACCGGTGGGCGGCGTGGGTTTTGGGTGTGGTGAGCCACAGGATGCCGTACAGGTGCTCGGCTTTGAGCCAGGCGGGTATCACGGCGTCCTCCGGTTTGCCGTATTGCTGGATCTGCTGCTGCACGTTGATGCCGGGCACGCCGTCGCGTTGCTCCAGCTCGTAGGGCATGAGCGCGTATCGTTCGCCTTCCCTCATGCCGGCGGCGAACGCAAGCTCGAACAGCAGCATCCAGGATTCATCCACGTCCACGGTCAGGGCCGGGCCGCGGCGTTTCGCCCCTCGGTTGGGCACTGCCTCGATCAGCTGTTTCGGCTGGTCGGGCGAGAGGATCCTCGTCTCGGTGGGCTCCACCCTTGGCGGCCTGACCCTGCGGCATGGATCCACGGGGATGAGTTCTTCGAGTTCGGCCTGGTCGAGCATCATCTTCAGGCTCACGAAATGGTCCTTGAGCGTGGAGGGCGCGAGCCGCTTGGAGAGCACGCGCATGCATTGGCGCACATGGTCAGGTGTCAGATCCGTGAGGCGAACGCAGCCGATGACCTCCATGCACGCGTGGATCCTGCCGGCGCGTGTCCGGTATGTGGTGGGCTTGACGTTGAGCCGGTACTCCTCCAGCCACCGTTCCGCGTAATCCTTCAGATACGGCGACTTGGCTCCGGGCAGCAGACCGGTGCGCTCCATCTCCGCGATCCTCGCGTCGAACCGTTCGCGCGCGCCCGCCTTCGTGCGACCCTTGGCCGAGACGTAGCGACGTTTGCCCGTGGCGGGGTCGCGGCCGACCTCACGCCGGAACTCCCACGAGCCATCCTTGCGGTGGATGATGCTTCCCGCACCCTTCGTGCGTCGTCTGCCGTTCGTCGCCATGATGTTCCTCCCTTGTCGGGAGCGCCTTCGAGCATCCGCTACAAGCGCCCTCAAAAAGGGCACTCTATTGGCACACTATCCGGGCCACAAAACGGCCAGATACGGCATAATCGGCCATTCTTCAATAATCGAAAAACGGCGCAATTCCACAGTTCCGAAAACTCGAAAAAAAACGTTGGAATCACGCCGTTTTCTGGGGTGTTCACACCCTACTTGGACACATTGAACTTGAACTCCACAATATCTCCGTCGGCCATGACGTAGTCGCGGCCCTCCTGACGGAGCTTGCCTTCCTCCTTGATCTTGGCCATGGAGCCGTCGGCGGCCACGAAATCGTCGTAGGAGACGATGTCGGCCTTGATGAAGCCCTTTTCGAAGTCGGTGTGAATCACGCCGGCGGCCTGCGGGGCGGTCCAGCCCTTGTGGATCTGCCAAGCGCGCACTTCCTTGACGCCTGCAGTCAGGAAGGTCTGCAGTCCGAGGATGTCGAAGCCCACGCGGGCCAGTTGGTCGAGACCGGACTCGCTCAAGCCAGCGTCGGCCAGCATTTCGCGGGCGTCCGCCTCGTCGAGCTCGGTCAGGTCTGCCTCGAACTGAGCGTTGAGGAACACGGCCGGAGCCGGGGCCACGGATGCGGCGAGCTTAGCCTGCAGGTCCTTGTTGGCCAGCTCGTTGTCGTCCACGTTGAACACGTAGATGAACGGCTTGGCGGTCATCAGATGCAGGTCGTAGACGGAATCCTTGTCGAAGCGGCCTTCGCGTGCGGCCTTGTCGAGCGTCTCGCCGGCTTCAAGGATGGTCTTTGCCTGCTTGACCGCGTCCATGTAGGCCGGCTCGATCTTCTTGCCCCTCAGATCCTTCTCCAGCTTGGGCAGCGCGTTTTCGATGGTCTGCAGGTCGGCGAGGATCAGCTCGGTGTTGATGGTGTCGATGTCGTCGGCCGGATCCACCTTGCCGTTGACGTGGACGATGTCGTCGTCCTCGAAGGCGCGCACGACCTCGCAGATCGCGTCCGCCTCGCGGATGTTGGCCAGGAACTTGTTGCCCAGGCCTTCGCCTTCGGAGGCGCCCTTGACGATGCCGGCGATGTCCACGAAGGTCACCGTGGCGGGCACGACCTTTTCGGTGTGGACCAGCTTGGCCAGCACGGGCAAACGCTTGTCCGGCAATGGTACGATGCCGGTGTTCGGCTCGATGGTGGCGAACGGGTAGTTTTCGGCCAGCACGTTGTTGCGGGTCAGTGCGTTGAACATGGTGGACTTGCCGACGTTGGGCAGTCCGACGATTCCGATAGTAAGAGACATGATTCCAGTCTAGGGAGAAGCTGGACACATTGAACGTGCATGTGGTGAACCGGCCATATGCAAAGGCCTCCGAGCATACGGCTCGAAGGCCTTGACTGTGATATGCGAATATACGCGAACTCTGATTGGCAGTCAGCCGACGATGGCGTCTACGGCGTCGATGACCGAGCCGCGGAACCCGTCCTTTTCAAGCTGGGCGACGCCCTTGATGGTGGTACCACCGGGCGAGCAGACGGCGTCCTTCATGGCACCGGGATGGGTTTCAGTGGCCATGTAGAGCGCGCCGACACCTTCGACCATCTTGGCGGCGAGCCGGTAGGCGGTGGCTCGCTGCAGACCGTACTGCACGCCGGCGTCGCCCAAGGCCTCGATGTACATGTCAGTGAAGGCGGGCGCACAGCCAGCCACCACCATGGCGATGTTCATATGCGCGGTGTCCACGCGCTCGATGAGGCTGATGGGGCCGAATAGCTGCTCGAAGGTTTCGGTTTCGTCGTCGGTCAGGGTGTTGACGGATTCGGTGACGAGCACGCCCTTGCCCACGGCCATCGGAGTGTTCGGAATGGTGCACTGGATATGGATGTCCGGGGAGTCGACGGATTCGCCGTCTTCGGTGGCGAACAGGTCCTGGTACTTCTTGAGATTCCAGCCGGCGGCGATGGAGACGACGATCTTGCCCGGCCTGGCAAGTTCGTCGGCCAGCGGCTTGACGACGGCGGCGATCTGGTAGGGCTTGATGGCGATGATGACCACGTCGGCGGCCGTCACCACTTCCAGCGCATTGCGCAACGGGCGCACGCCAAGTTCGGCGGTGGTCTTCTCAAGCTTGTCGTAGTGGGCGGCACAGGCGACCATCTGACCGCCGGTGACCACGCCCGCGTCGACGAAGCCTTGGGCGATGGCCTGGGCCATGTTGCCATATCCGATAAACCGATGGTGAGGTTCTGAGTCATACGTTTTCCTTTCGTGCATGTATACAGAGCTCCCTCATCAGAGGGAGCTTGCTTCCTTGAGTCAGAACAGTTCTTCGAGGTCGCCTCGGTTGAGGGCTTCGGTGTAGAGGTGCTTGAAGACGAGCGAGCCGTGCAGACCGTCATGCTCGAATTCGTTGGTGGTCCAGTAGTGGCTGTTGCCCACGCGGCTCAAAGTGTCGAGCTGCATACCGGAATCGACGTACATGTCGTCGAAGTAGACGGCGGCCTGCAGCGGCACCTCATTGCGGGCCAGCTGACCTTCGTCATAGATCACGCCGAAGTGCGTGTCTTCCATGAGCAGGTCCATGGCCGGCTTGAACGGGCGCAATGCGGCCTCCTGTTCGAACATCCACGGGAACATGGCCTCGCCAGTGAAGTTGAGCGGGCGTCATCAGCACCGAATTCGGGCTTGCCATCGCGCACGCGCTGGGCGGCCCAGCGAATCGGCTGTTCCATCTCACCGTTGGCGTAGATGAACTCCTGCAGCGGCCAGTACAGCGGGCGCGACGAAGTGGCGTTCATCACCTTGGTCAAAAATTCGTCAGACAACGGCGAGTCGGCAGAAGCGGAACCATCGCCATCAAGGAAGGCGTCGTCAAGAATCCAATGGACACGCTCGAAGCTCGGCTTCATGCCAAAGTCGGATCCCAAGCACTGGAACCGTTCGACGGTGAGCGGGTCGCCGTTCGGCAGCAGCGGAAAGCCGTGGGCGGCCATGCCAGCGATCACGCCAAGTCGATGCTCCACATCGGTACCAGCCATCGGATTCAGTACGGAATCGGTGAGTTTGCCAACGAATTCGGCGACTTCCTCAGTAGTCGGCAACTTGTCGGCGATGGCGGCCACGCGCTCCTTGTCCTGTGGGTAGCGCTCGTAGAACTGAGTCGTCTTGCGCACCATGCGCGGGAAGGTATGCTCGTACACTTCAGCGGCGTCGGCCGGCACGTGCGGGATGCCGCCGGTGGTGAAGCTGGCGATTACGCCGGCCGGGAACAGGGACAGTGTGGTCAGGGTCAGGAATCCGCCGTAGCTTTGGCCCATCGTCACCCACTTGCGGCCACCGAATTCGGTCAGGCGCAGATGTTCGAAGTCACGCACGATGGAATCGGCGAGGAACTTCTTCAGGTAGTCGGCTTGGGCTCGGGCGCCTGCCACGGCATCATCGTCGTGCGCGGCGGCGATGCGGGCCATGGCGTGCGTGTCCACTCGCGAGGAACGACCGGTGCCCCGCTGGTCGGGCAGGATCACCCGGAAGTGCCTGATGGCCTCCTCGATCCATCCGTCGGGAGGTCGGGCTGTTGAGGCGCGGGCCGGCGCCGCCGGGACCGCCTTGCAGGAAGATCAGCAGGGGAAGGTCGTCATGCACGCGTTCGGGCGCGGTGACCACGCGATAGAACAGTTTGATGGTTTCCCCGTCGAATGCCCGCCCGGGCTCGTGGCCGGTCCAGTCGAGCGGAACATCGATGGAATGGTCCTCTATGGCCAGTCCGGGCACGTGGTATTTGCTCAGCATTGTCATGGTTTCAAGACTCTAGTCCATAAATCCTCCTGAAGAGTGATACCGGTTTCGTCGCCGGACACGCTAGCCTTGTGCGTTATGGAGATTATGGCGCGCGTGAGGGCATGGTGCGCACGGGAGTCGACCCGCACACTGCTATGGGACACGTTGCTCGCCACAGCGCTGATCGCCGGCTGCGTGCCGTTCACAGGCGTCACCAGCCCTGATTCGGCGGCCGGCATATTGTTTCCCTCAACTCAGGCGTCGATGACGCTGTGGTCGCTGCCGGTCTTCGTGCCGCTGATGCTGCGCAGGTATCGCCCGGAGCCGGCGGCCTGGCTGTTCGTGGCGCTGACCATCACGCATCTTGTGTTCGGCCCGGCGATCACGTATTTCGATTTCTACGCCCTGATCATGGTGTATTCGGTGATTCTGTACGGCAATCCCCGACATTCCTGGCGGTTCATCGTCACGGCGTTCGTCATGGGACTGGTCGCGGCGACGGTCTGGTCGGTGTCTTTCAACGTGGGTCCGCTGTTCGCCGGACCTTCCTCCGGTTCGCGCGTCATCCGCGACGGCTGGCTGGCCGATGCCATCACGATGCCCGCATGCCCGGCGGTCACCGGCGTCGTGGGGCAAACGGCGCCGTCAACTGCGGGGCCAAGATGCTCGCTGACGTCGGCATGGAGGCGGCGCTCATCGAATCGAGCGTGCTGAGCGTCATCATCATGGCCTTGTGGCAGCGAGCGCGCAACGCCACGCTGGCGGCCATGCGCGAGCGCAACGCCTCCATTGTGGCGAAAGAGGCCGAGGAGACGCGCATCGCGGCGTTGGCCGAACGCGCACGCATCGCCCGTGATATGCATGACGTGGTGGCACATACGCTCTCCACGATTATTGTGCAGTCGGATGGCGGCCGGTATGCGGGTGCGCATGATCTGGCCATCGCCAAGCACACGATGGGTACGATTCGGCATGAGGCCGACGCGCGCAGCATGATATGCAGCGTCTGTTCAATGTGTTCGGTGCGAGTGGCAGTACCGGATATGCCGACATCGATTCGCTGTTTGATGGTCATCTGGTGGTGTCCCGGCATATGACCGGCAAAGCGCAACCTGACCGGCTGTCCGCCGACGCGGAAACCGCCGTGTTCCGTCTTGTGCAGGAAGCGCTGACCAATACGCGCAAACATGCGGGCGAGGGCGCTAAAGCCACCATCGATGAAATCTGGTCAAACGATGTGCTGTCGATTACCGTATCCGATAACGGCCGTGGCGCGGCGTCTGCAGCAGACGGTCATAAGCCCGGATACGGATTGGTTGGTATGCATGAACGCATTGAGTCGTTGGGTGGCAGCGTGCAGGCCGGCCCAGGGCCGAATGGTGGCTTTATTGTGGCGGCTACGATTCCGCTCTCCCCTGCCGCCCCACAGTCTGGCACCGATACGGAGGATCCGGTGCTAACCGTTATCTCGCGTATACGAGGATTGATGGATCGGGCGCGCCCCAAAGTACTCGACCAAGGAGATACGCGTGAGTCGAACTGGGTGGGTCGATTTGCGCAGTGGACCGAGCGGCACTATCTTCTGATGGACGTTATCGCCACTATCGTGCTGATTGCGCTATTTGATTCCGCCACGTATGGCGATTTGCAAATGATCGGCAATGCCCCGTATTCGCCGAACCGCGTGCCGACTATAACGCTGACGATTATTATGCTCTCGCCTTTGGCGTTCCGCCGCCGCTTCCCAGAGGGCAGCGCGCTGGCGATGGCGGTGCTGTCTGCTGTGCAACTGTTTGTTCTTGCCATCGATCTTGGCCATCAATATGTTTGCGATTGGTATCCGTGTATTCGGCGGTATTGTATGGACGAGAGTCCGCTTGGCGCTGGGTGAGCGTGGCGCTGGCAGCCGACTCGTGGCTTGCGGGCATCAAGGTGATGGCTGGGTGGAATGGATACAGTCAGCTGTTCCATCTGTTTTTGCCCGATGGTAGTTCCATGCTCTCAAAATGGGAGGCTGGTTTTGTCCGGCTTGCTGCCGGGCGCGGAAATCATGTTGGTCGGTTTTACCTGCATTGCGATGGCTCGATGGAGCCGTTCGCGTGGCGCAAACGCTCTGGTGCTGTTGCAACGCGAGGAGGCGCTGCGAGCCGAGCAGGAGCGGCAAAAGGTGCTGGCGGCCAACTTAGAGCGCAACCGTATTAGTGCGGCGATGCAAACCGAAGTACTGACCACGCTGGAATCGGTGATCGCGCAGGCTGACGAGGGACTGGTGATGCTCAACGCCGAACCTGCGCCTGATAGTATGCAGATTGAAGCGGCTTTTGCCGCGATTGGCGCTCGGGGGGCGCGCCGCATTGGCTCATATGGCGTCAGCTGTTGAGAGTGTTGCGTGAAACCGGGTTCAGCGACGAGGCCCATGAGGGTGTGCAGCCGGATATGCAGTTGCGACCGGCGGCTTCGTTGGATAGTCAGATGCAACACGCGGGAACGTTACCCCGGTGAGAGACTTGCCCAATAAGAACTCAGGGAACAATCAGGGTGTTTATGGAGCGGCGCTCCGATAGGAAACGGATACAGTGGAGAGCATGAACGAGAGCAGAAGCATTCGCGTGATTATTGCGGACGACCAGGAGCTGGTACGTGCCGGTTTTGCCATGGTCATTGGTTCGCAACCGGATATGGAGGTGGTCGGGCAGGCGTCCGACGGCGCCCAAGCCGTGGCGTTGGCGGAATCCCTGCATCCCGACGTGGTGCTGATGGATGTGCGCATGCCCGGCATGGACGGCATTGAGGCCACGAGCCGTATTACCTCGCTCTCCGCCGCGCCGGACAACGCGGCCGATTCGGCCACGCCCGGCCGCCGCGCGACCGTCTCGGCCGAATCGGCTGACGACCGGCCGACGCGCGTAATCATTCTGACGACGTTCGATTTGGACGAGTATGTGATGGCGGCCATCAATGCCGGCGCCTCGGGCTTCCTGCTCAAGGACACCGAACCGGAAACGTTGCTCAATTCGATTCGTACTGTATTCCAAGGCAATGCGATTATCGCGCCTTCCGCCACCAAGCGACTCATCGAAAAGATGATGCAGGACGGTTACGCGCAGCATGGTTCGCTGACCGGCGATGTCGCGCGCTCCGGTGCCGTGTACGGTTCCGCCGTCGGCGTCTCTGGCGGTGCGGCCGGCAACGGTGCCGGCTCGATGACCGGCATCCCCTCCCCTGCCGGAGCCGCTTCCGACGGTTCCAATACGTCACGCCCAGCATACACCGATCCCGAACTGGATCTGCTTACCGACCGTGAACGCGAGGTGCTGGTGGAGATCGCCCATGGTCTGAGCAATCAGGAGATCGCGGACAAGCTCTTTATCTCCCTTCCCACCGTCAAACCCCACGTGCGCATATCCTCGCCAAATCACGCCCGTGACCGCGTACAGGCTGTAGTCTTCGCGTACGATAACGGGCTGGTGTAACAAAAAAGCTCCCTCTGATGAGGGAGCTTATTGCTCTACGCTTCGGCCAAGGCTTCAACTGGTGGCGTTTTTGACGGCCCGGCGGGCGGGTGCCACGCTGGCCAGCAGAGCGGCGAGCGCGGCGACGCCGAGCACCACACCGTTGGTGGCCCATTCGAACGGGAACACGGTGTCGCCGTACACAACTAAACACCATGTAGGATCCGAGCCAGCCGAACAGGGTACCCAATACCACTCCCACCACGCCGGAGACGAGCGAAAGCAGCAACGCCTCCACCGCCAGCGAGCGCCGCAGTTGGCCGCGCGTCATGCCGATGGCACGCAAGGTGGCGGATTCGCGTGTGCGTTCGATCACCGACAGACTCAGCGTGTTCGCTACGCCGACCAAGGCGATGAGCACAGCCACCGCAATCAAACCGACCAACAATGCCATCATGCCGTTGATCATGGTCTCCCATTGCGTACGTTCGGCCACCGGACCGGTCACGGTAACACCAGCACTGGCGGAGAACACATTCTGCACGTTGGTGAATACGTCGTTCAGCGCAACACCCGCGCCCTCGGCGTCAATACGCATAAGCATGATATGCCCGTCGGCCTTGATTCCACCGTTGGTGAAGTGGCTGGCGTCCACGAAGGCGACCGCGGCGAGTTGGAGGCAATGCGGCGATAGTCCACCTTCCGCGGTTTGAGCGTCAGCGTCTGTGTGCCGCCGGATTGTCCATTGCCGTTTTCGGCGCTGCCGTTCGCATCATTACCGGACGGACCATTGGCGGCATCGGCTTGTGCTTCGGCCGCTCCAGCCGTGAACGTAACGCTCTTGTCCAGCGGAATATCCTTGCCTGTAGCGGCGGAATACTTGGGCATCAGTACGGAATCGCCATCAATGGTCACACCGGACAAATCGGAGCGCACCACCTTGCGCAGCGCGTCGACGCCATCCACGCCCACGACCAGCACACTCAGGCTCTTGCCGTCGGCATCCTTCATGGTCATCATGCGGGTCGGCGCGTAGATACTGCTCTGAACGCCCTTGACTTTGGCTGCCTCGCCGGCCTGTTTGCCAGTCATATCGGCGCCAGCGGCAATCATGTCGACGCTGTAGCGCGTGGTCAGCGCCTCGTTCATGGTTTGCTTGGCGCTGGCGGCACCGGTGGCGATGGTGGAGACCAGCGTCACGCCGATAAGCAGTGCGGCACCGGTGGCGGCCACGCGGCGCGGGTTCTTCTGAATGTTCGCATGTGCCACTTTGGCGGACGGACCGGCCAGTGCAACCAGCGCGCCCACGCCGCGCATGAGCACCGGTAGCCAGAACGTGGCGGAAAGCACCAGTCCAAGGAAGATCAATGCACATCCGATGATGGCAGCGAGTAGCACCAGCGAATACTGCTTGTCGGCCATTGAATCACGTCCGGCGATTTTCTCGGACATCTGCCATACAGAGAATGCGCACAGTGCCACGCCGCCCACAATCAGCAGCATGGAAATCACGGCGCGGACCACACCGGCCCGTCGCGTGTCGGTCAGTTCGATGGGTCGCAACGCTTCCAGCGGGGTGACGGCGGTAGCGGAACGCGCGGAGCCTAGCGAGGCAATCACCGTCATAATGATGCCGAATGCCATAGGCACCGTGAACACCGGACCGGATAGTACCAGTCGCATGGTCATGCCGGTGGCTTTCATCAGGCCCGACTGGCATAGTGCGGCCATGAGTCCGATGCCCAGGCCCACTCCCAGTGCGGAGGCGATCAGTCCCAGCACACCGGCTTCAAACAGCACGGAGACATACAGCTGGCTTTTGTTCGCGCCGATGGTGCGCAGCAGGGCGAGTGTGCGGCGGCGCTGTGCCACGAGCACTTGGAAGGTGTTGGCGATGACGAGTGCCGCGACCAGCATGGCGAGCATGCCGAAGCTCAGCAGGAAGATGGTGGTGATGCTGGTTTCGCCCGAGCTCATGCTTTTGACGGATTCCTCGACGAGCGCGGCACGGGATTGCACGCTGAAATGCTTAGGGAGCAGTGTGCTGACCTGTTTACGGTGGATGCCGCGGCCGTGTCGCTGGCATCGTCGATGTCGAGATAGAGAGGTAGACAGGCAGGTTGCCGAAATCGTTGCTGCCGGCCATTGCGGTGATGACGTTGTCGGAAAGCACGGAAGCGCCACCGTAGTAGGCGTAGGCACCGTTCGGGTCGTCGGTGAGGCCGACCACGCGCACGGTCATGCCGGAGTCGGCGGCGTGTCGGTGCCGCCGGATGGGGCGGACGCGCCGGACGCGGCATCGGAATCACCGTCGTGCGAGCTCGTGCCATCGGCGTTCTGGGCCGACTCATCACCAGCGTCACCGGTATTACCGGCCGAATCGCCGGTCTTGCCCGCATACTGCGCCGCCTGCGAGTTGACGGTCACACGGTCCCCTACCTTGACGCCAAGCTGGTCGGCTACGGACTTGGTCAGGGCAATCTCGTTGCTGTCCGCCGGCTGGTCTCCTTGCGTGATGGTGACCGGCAGCAGCGTACGTTTTGCGGCGGTGGTGATGACGTAGCTGCTGGCATGCTTGTTGCCACGGGTTACGGTCACGGAACCCGCGTAGCTGCGCGCGCGTCCTTGACGCCTTCGGTGGCGCGGATGCGGTCAAGCTGGAAGTCGTTAACCGTGCGCGTGTAGATGTAGTCCTGGTCCTTATCGGTCAGGTCCTTGCCGCTATCCGGGCTGATCACGTAGTTCGCGCCGCCGAGCTGGGCGGTGTTCTGAGCGGCAAGCGCATCGTTCATCGCGTTGCCGAACAGGAAGGTAGCGGCGATGAACGCAGTGCCGATCAGGATGGCGATGCCTGCCGGAATCAGCATCCTGGCGCTTTTCTTCATGAGTTTCAGAGTGATGGAAAACATGGGGGTGTCCTGTCTCTCGCTTTCCGGCTCAGCGAGCGTGCTGGGCGGCGGCGCGGGCATGGCGCATGGTGCCGGTTCTCCCAGCTGGGGGCAATGGAGCGTCGGTGATGGGCAGGTTGGGCACATCCTTTACACCGGCAAGACGGGCGAGCGTGTCGGCGCGTGTGCTGGTGACGGCAGTGCGCGTGGCGCGTTCGCGTTCGGCCATAAGCAGCTCGTTCATCGTTTCGGCAGTGGGATTCGCCTCGTCGGCCACGATCTGTCCGTCGGCGAATACGATGGCACGGTCGGCGTAGGAGGCGGCCACCGCATCGTGCGTGACCATGACGATGGTTTGGCCAAGCTCGTTGACCGAACGCTTCAGGAAGCCAAGCACTTCGGCGCTGGAAACGGAGTCGAGGTTGCCGGTCGGCTCGTCAGCGAACACCAGCTTCGGCTTGGTAATCAGCGCGCGGGCGATGGCCACGCGCTGCTGCTGGCCACCGGACAGTTCATTCGGTCGGTGGTTCAGGCGCTGCTTCAGTCCCAGGGTATCGACGAGCAGGTCGAACCAGGCGTGGTCGGGCTTGTCTCCGGCGAGAGTCAGTGGCATGAGGATGTTCTGTTCGGCGGTGAACATGGGCAACAGGTTGAAGCTTTGGAAGATGAAGCCGATCTTGTGGCGACGTAGCAAGGTGAGCTGCTTGTCGTCCATGCGGGTCAGGTCTGCCCCGCCGAAAAGAATATGCCCGGATGTGGCGGAGTCGAGGCCGGCGAGCGTGTGCATAAGCGTGGATTTGCCGGAGCCGGACGGGCCCATGATGGCGGTGAATTTGCCGCGTTCGAACTCACGTTCACGCCGCGCAGGGCATGGACCATATTGCTGCCAGCGCCGTAGTTCTTGACCAAGTCGACGGCCTGAATAGCGATGCCGCGCGATGCGGCCGGGTTCTGCACGTTCATAATGTCTCTCCATATTTGGCCGGGCCTTATGCCCGATGATGATTCCAACTTATGAAGAAATAACGGCGCGCCCCATCGTGCGCCAGACTGAATTGGGCGGTCGGCCACGCGCCGGCCCTCATCCTTGAGGATTATGTCGTCTCAGGTCTCACACTATTCATGCCTCTGCGCAAACAGTGTGAGGCATACAGACGCAAGAAAGCCCGCACTGCATGACATCAGTGCGAGCTTTCTATTCCTTGGGTCAAGCGATCAGGCGGAAGGCACCCCATGCGGCTCGATGATTCGTGATGCACCCCATTAGCATCGCGCCCCTTCTCATCGGGCCGTCAACCTTCCTGTCGACCTCACTTGGCCAAGCCGGAAGCGCGAAGGGCTTCGAAGCCGCCCTTCAGGTCATCGAGGATGTCCTCGATGTTCTCGGTGCCGATGGACAGGCGGATGGTGCCTTGGTGGATGCCCTGATCCTCGAGCTCCTCCACTGTCTCCTGGGAGTGCGTGGTGGAGGCCGGGTGAATCACGAGGCTCTTGGCGTCGGCCACGTTGGCCAACAGGCTGAACAGGTGCAGGTTGTCGATGAACACGCGTGCCGCGTCCTTGCCGCCCTTGATGTCGAAGGTGAAGATGGAGCCGCCGCCGTTCGGGAAGTACTTCTTGTACAGCTCGTTGTCCTTGCGGCCTTCGATGGACGGGTGGGAGATGGATTCGACTTCCGGAACGGTCTTCAGGTAGTCGATGACCTTCAGCGCGTTCTCGACATGGCGCTCGACGCGAAGCGACAGGGTTTCGGTGCCCTGCAGCAGCAAGAAGGCCGAGAACGGAGACAGGGTTGCGCCGGTGTCGCGCAGCAGGATGGCGCGGATGCGGGTCACGAACGCGGAACCGCCCAGAGCCTCGTAGAAGTTCAGACCGTGGTACGACGGATCCGGCTCGGTCAGGGTCGGGAACTTGCCCGGCACTTCGGCCCAGTTGAAGTTGCCGCCTTCCACAATCACGCCGCCGAGGGTGGTGCCGTGGCCACCGATGAACTTGGTGGCGGATTCGACCACGACGTCAGCACCGTGCTCCAGCGGGCGGAACAGGTACGGGGTGGCGAAAGTGTTGTCGACGATCACCGGCAGATGATGCTTGTGTGCGATGGCGGTGATGGCTTCGAAATCCGGCAGGTCGGCGTTCGGGTTGCCGAAGGTCTCGAAGTAGACGAGCTTGGTGTTCTCCTGGATGGCATCCTCGAACTCCTGCGGGTTCTCAGCGGAGACGAAGGTGGTGGTGATGCCGTCACGCGGCAGGGTGTGGCGCAGCAGGTTGAAGGTGCCGCCGTAGATGTTCTTGGCAGCCACGATGTGGTCGCCGGACTGGGTGATGTTGCGCACGGCGTATTCGACCGCGGCGGCGCCGGAAGCGACTGCCAAACCAGCGGCGCCACCTTCAAGGGCTGCGATGCGGTCTTCGAACACGCCCTGGGTGGAATTGGTCAGGCGGCCGTAGATGTTGCCCGGATCGGCCAGACCAAAACGCGCCTCGGCGTGATCAAAGTTATGGAACACGTAGCTGGTGGTCTGGTAGATCGGCACCGCGCGGGAATCGGTTGCCGGGTCGGCCTGCTCCTGGCCGACGTGAAGCTGCAGGGTTTCGAAGCGGTAGTTCTTGGAATCTGCCATGGTTTCTGCTCCTTGTGGGGAAGTGGTTCGTTGCTTGTCTTGCTGACCACCCGCCTTGCCGTGTGTGGCGGTTGGTCAGGTGTTGGTAGCGACAATAATCCGACGTCGCTTCGCAATGCAAACCGAGCGTTATCGCACTTGCCTATATCCCCTTATAAACCGTTGCAATCATTGCCATCCAGGCTTTGCAAAACTACTCTGGTAGCCATCAAAAAACTTGCGACACGCCAGCAAACGGCATCATGGTGACCCGCCGTACGAGGCGATGGGGCGGTGAAGTCAGGCAAGCGGCTAAAGTCATGGTCAGGCAATCGCAAGAGAGGGTTCCCATGAATGATGTGATTCTGTTCGACCGTGACCCACGGTACATTCCACGTGTGGCCGCGGTGCACGACATGTGCGGTTACGGCAAGTGCTCGCTGACGGCGGCCATTCCGATTCTGTCGGCGGCCGGATGCGACGTATGCCCCGTGCCGACGGCGCTGTTTTCGGCGCATACGCGCTACAGCGTGTTCACGTTCCACGATACGACCGAAATTTTGGACGGCTATCTGGATGCGTGGCGCAAGGAGAACGTCGATTTGGACGGCGTGTATTCCGGTTTCCTCGGTTCCGCCGAACAAGTCGCGATTATCAACGTCTGTATGCGGATTACCCGCACGCCTTGCGTTTGGTGGATCCGGTGATGGGAGACGGCGGCGAGATCTACGCCACATACACGCCGGAATTATGCGAGGCGATGGGCACGCTGGTGGATGGCGCCGACGTGCTGATGCCGAATTTGACGGAAGCGTCCATGCTGACGGGACGCACCTACCCGGGGCAGAACATCGACAACGCGGAAGTGAACGGCATTATTGACGCGCTGCTTGCCTTGGGAGCGAAAAACGTGGTGCTCAAAGGCGTTGACCGTCAGGATGGCATCATTCGCAACTATGTGGCATCGGCCACTTCCGGCGCATCCGGCAAGCAAGAGATTGCGCACGACAAGCTGCCGTTCATGACACATGGCACCGGCGACGCCTTCGCATCCGCATTATGCGGTGCGGTGATGGCCGGCAGACCTCTGGCTGAATCGGCGCATATCGCCGGCGAATTCGTACGCCATGCCATGGAAAGCACGCAATTCCAGCCGAACCACACTGAGCGCGGTGTGAGCTTCGAGCTGAACCTTGACGAGTTGACGCGTCTGGTTCGCCGCTGAACATTCCAACCATATGCGGTTTCGGGCGCTCCATGGCCGCTCGCCTTGTGGAGCAATGTGGATAACGGCAAGTTATCCACCAACTATCCCCAAACACGCCCAAACCGCATCCTCTATCCACATTCGCCGTTCGCCCTTGCTTCGCGCCGGTCCTTTCTGCTGGACTTGAATCATGAACGGCAACACAACACATAACGTTCCGAACGCAACGCAGCGCTCGGAACAGCTTCTTGATTCCATCGCACGGCGACTGCATGATGGCACACTGTGCGCACGACAGGTCGGCGAACTCGGCGAACAGTATGCGGCCGCATGGCTGGAAAGCCAAGGCTGGCAGACGCTCGACCGCAACTGGCACTGCCGATATGGCGAACTCGATATCGTTTCACGCGACGATACGGGAATCATCGTCTTCGTCGAAGTCAAAACCAGGCGGACGCTCCGCTATGGCACTCCGCAGGAAGCCGTGACGTCATCCAAGCAGATCAACCTGCGCCACGCGGCCGTGCAATGGCTGTCGGACAGCGACCATCGCACGCCGCATAACGGCGTGCGCTTCGACGTCGTCACCGTCATCGTCCGTGATGGCAAACCGCTTGTCCACCATATCGAAGGAGCGTTCTGATGGCTATCGGCAGCGCGCTTTCCGTGGGTCTCATCGGCCTGAAAGCCTTCATCATCCAAATCCAGGCGTTCGTATCTCCGGGACTCCCCTACTTTTCCATCATCGGACTTCCCGACACCTCGCTCTCCGAAGCGAGGGAACGTGTCAAATCCGCATGTCAGGCCAGCGGTGCCAAATGGCCGGAAACACGGGTTACGGTCAATCTTTCGCCGGCGTCCATGCCCAAACGCGGATCCTCACACGATCTGGCGATCGCAGCGAGCGTGCTTAGCGCATCCGGAACGATACCGCATGACTGCTTGAACGACACCGTCGTGCTCGGAGAGGTGAATCTCGATGGCACGGTACTGCCCATCAACGGTCTGCTGCCGATTCTGCTGCATGCACGCGATCAAGGCGTATGCAAGGTGATCGTACCGCATGCCAATTTGGACGAGGCGGCCCTTGTGCCCGACGTCGACGCCATTGGAATACGTCACGTCGGCGAACTGATCGAACTGATGGGAGGCACCGCGAACTATACGATACCCGATATGATCCGAGACGTAGATGCCAACGACGGCGCCATGTCGGTATGTCCTCCTCCCGGAGATATGAACGAAGTCATGGGGCAGGAAACGGCCAAATGGGCGTTGGAAGTGGCGGCTGCCGGCGGCCATCATCTGATGATGACCGGTCCTCCCGGCACCGGAAAAACCATGCTCGCCTCGCGCATTCCCGGCATTATGAGTCCGCTCAGCGAATCGGAACAACTGGAAGTCGCATCGATCCGCTCCCTATGCGGCACATTGCCCAGCTATGGCATCAGCGATGTTCCGCCATTCGAAGCGCCGCACCATACCGCATCCACCGCATCCTTGGTCGGCGGCGGCGCGGGATTGGCTCAACCAGGCGCGATCACGCGGGCGCATCGGGGCATCCTATTCATGGACGAGGCGCCCGAATTCTCGGCACGCACCCTGCAAACCTTGCGCGAACCATTGGAATCCGGGTATGTGGCGATATCCCGCGCGAAAGGCACCACCTACTATCCGGCACGATTCCAACTGATCATGGCGGCCAATCCTTGCCCCTGCGGCTACGCATACGGCAACGGCGAGCGCTGCACGTGCAGGGAAAAAGACCGTATCAAGTACTTCAGCCGCCTGTCGGGGCCGATCCTTGACCGCATCGACATTCAGATCGAAGTGCCTCCTGTGGAACGCATCAACCCAGGCACGGTTCCTTCCGGCGAATCCAGCCACGCCATCCGCCTGCGGGTCATGGTGGCAAGGCAAACGGCACAGGAACGTTTCCGGGAATTCGGATGGGTCTGCAATGCGCAAGCCACCGGAACATGGCTTCGCGCCAACACGTCCACAAAAGCCATCGAGCTCGTGAACCATGCGTTGGCCAGCGAACGGCTCAGCCTCAGAGGGGCGGACCGAGCCATGCGACTCGCATGGACGCTATCCGACCTGTCAGGCAAAACCTCTCCCGGACCGGAAGAGATGATGCAAGGAATCTCCATGAGAACGAGGTTGACATGAACGAGAACACAACCGCCATCGACGATGAGACCCTGTCACGCGCGGTGCTCACCTATTGTCTGGACAGCGCCGATGCGATGATGTACGCGCTGGTCAAAGGCATCGGATCAGCCACGCATACCCTGCAACTGCTTGCCGACAGCGGTCCGGGCAATCATGAAAGCGTGGCCACGGCAGCCTATAAAACCTTGGACGCGGCGCTCATCAACGGCATTACACGTTGGGGACGCACCATCAATGCTCGAGGTATGGCCTCCTTCCACGGCGCAATGGTCTCGTGGCAGCATCGCCTGACCACATTGCCCAGCACCGACCCCGAGGAGCTCAAAACGTGGTTCACCGCAAACGGCACGCAGTGGATCGTCGCGCCGCATCACCCCTACTGGCCTTCGCAGCTTGCCGACCTCACCATACACACGGACTGGGCCGCGCCATTATGCCTATGGGGGAAAGGTGACCCCCAAGCGTTGGTGTCATGCTCCGAACCGGTCGGTGTCGTCGGATCACGCGGCGTAAGCGAGTACGGAAGGCAAAGCGCACACGAGCTCGCCAAACAAGCGGCCCGAGCAGGCCATCTCATAGTGTCAGGAGGCGCTCTGGGCACCGATGCGGCCGCCCACTGGGGAGCCATCCAAGCCATGGACGAGATCGGAACGCCCCTCGCAGGACGCACCGTCGCGGTATTCGCCGGAGGACTCAACTATATCGGTCCGAAAAGCAACGAGCGCCTCTTCGAAACCATCATCAACCATTCCGGCGCGCTCATCTCGGAACTCTGCCCCGGAACGTTCCGGAAGCCAGACGATTCCTTATCAGGAACCGCCTGATAGCGGCGCTATCATCCACCCTCATCGTAGCCCAGGCACGCGCACGCTCCGGCGCGCTTAACACCGCAGGATGGGCCAACGAACTCAACCGCCGTGTATTCGCCGTGCCAGGAGATGTAACCATGCCTCACAACACAGGATGCAACCGACTCATACAAGAAGGCCAAGCCTCCATCATCTGCTCGCTGACCGATATCGACGAATTCTGCCACGCAGCGCATCGCCCGCAATCAGCCGACGCGGCAGACAACGACGACGAACCGTCGGAAGAGTCAACCGACACCAGTCTGTCGCAACCAACCAACGCCACTGCAGCCATACTCAAAGCCATACGAACATGCAGCGCGAAATACGGCCACGTCTCCACTGACGGTCTACTCGCCATCCTGGCCGAAAGCAATCCCGGAGAATACTCAATCTCACGAATCAGCATGGAGCTGGGATTAATGGAACTCAACGGACTTATCTGCACACAGCATGGCAACATCACCATCACCGACGCAAGCGCCACATGACATCACGCCCAATAACGCCACCGCCAAGCCTGCACAGATCAACGGAATCCATCGAAAACATACGCATCAGACACGCATAACCACGCATGCAGCGGCAAACCCGCCAACCGGCAAACCGCAATGAGGTCACACCTTGTGCGAAAATCGTTGCTATGAGTCCGAAGCATGTTGAAGATATGTATGATGCAGTAATCGTCGGCGCAGGCGCGGCAGGCCTGTCCGCAGCATTGGGAATGCTGCGAAGCGAACAAATGCAAGCCCTGAAGGAAGCCGGCATCGAGCCGAACATCCTGGTGATCTCCAAACTCCAGCCGTTGCGCTCGCACACCGGTTCCGCGGAAGGCGGCATTGCGGCCAGCCTCGGCAACGTCGAAAAAGACGACTGGCACTGGCACTACTTCGACACGGTCAAAGGCGGCGATTGGCTCGTCGACCAGGACGCGGCCGAACTGCTCGCCAAAGAGGCGTCGGAAACCGTAATCGATCTGGAACATGACGGTGTGGCGTTCTCCCGTACTGAGGACGGCCATATCGCACAACGACGTTTTGGCGGACATACCAAGGATTTCGGCAAGGAACCGGTTCGCCGCGCCGCCTACGCGGCCGACCGCATCGGCCATCAGATCCTCTTCTCCTTGTGGCAGCAATGCGTGGCCGAAGGCGTGGAATTCGCCGAGGAATGGTACGTGACCGATCTGGTAATCACCGAAGACGGATCCAAAGTCGAAGGCGTAGTGGCATTTGACACGCATAAGGGCCAAACGCACGCCATCCACGCACGCAACGTGCTTCTGGCCACCGGAGGCGCAGGCCGCCTATTCCACACCACCTCCAATTCATGGGATCTGACCGGCGACGGCATGGCTCTCGCACTGCAAGCGGGACTGCAGCTTGAAGACAGCGAATTCGTGCAATTCCACCCGACTGGTCTGGCGCATACCGGCATTCTGCTGTCTGAAGCGGCACGAGCGGAAGGCGGCGTGCTTCGCAATGCCGATGGCGAGGCATTCATGGAAAAGTATGCTCCCGGCCATGCCGATTTGGCTGCACGAGATGTGGTGAGCCGTTCCATTATGGCTGAAATCGATGCCGGCCACGGCGTGGCGGATCCGAAGGACCCCGAAGGGCCAAAGGATTGCGTGTGGCTTGATATGACCGGTATTGATGCCGACCATATGCATGAGGTACTGCCGCAGGTGGTGGAAACCATCGAAAAATATGCGGATCTTGATCCGACACACGATTTCGTGCCGGTTAAGCCTACCGCGCATTACACCATGGGTGGCATTCCGATCACCACCGACGGCGAAGTCTACCGTTGGCAGAACGACGAACGAAATGTCGTCGAAGGCCTGTTCGCTGCCGGCGAATGCGCATGCGTGTCCGTGCACGGCGCAAACCGTCTCGGCGGCAATTCCCTGCTGGATGCATGCCTGTTCGGCACCCGCTCCGGCAAGGCGCTGGCGGAACGCATTTCCAGCGCTCCAGTGAACGATCCCATGGCTGAATCCGACGCTGACAATGGTTCGGATGCGGTCCAGCAGGCCGCTGACACCCGTTCCAACGAACTCAAGGATCTGCTGGTGCAGCTTCCGGAAGACGAGGAGCATGCAGCCGACAATCCTTACCAGCTGATGGCCGATCTGGGTACCGTCATGGAACGCGCTGTCGCCGTGCGTTGCGACGAGCAGGGTATCGAACAGGCGCTAACGGCATTGCATGATGAGTTTGCGCCCCGTGCCGAAGCCCTGCACGCGCATTCCGACTCCCCCACGTTCAACCAGGAGATCACCGCCATTTGGGAGGTCCGCCACCTTCTGGAACTCGGCAAGGCCGTACTCACCTCATCCGATGCGCGTCACGAATCCCGTGGCTCGCTGAAGCGTCTTGATTTTCCGGAACGCGACGATGAGCATTTCCTGGCCCATTCCATGGTGAATGCCTCCGGCCAGATTTCCTGGCAGCCGGTGCACATTGTGAATATGCCGCCAAAAGCCCGCGAATACTGATTCCGCTGGGCACGGCGTATGGCAGACTAGTTGACGGTTTATTGGAAAGGCGGGTACATGAGCGGTATGGAAACGGCGTGAATACGGTGACATTGCGGGTGAATAGGTTTGCCCCGCGCGCCGAGCGTGCCCGCGACCGCGAACGTGGCGGCTCTCCGTTCGCCAGAAAAAGCTCTCCGTTTGGGGATTCCGGCACGTCGGCGCGCCGCCGCCCGCGCGGCAAGCAGTGGTTGCAGGATTACACGTTGAACGTGCGTCCGGAAGACACGGTGCTTGATTGCCTGTTGAAGATCAAACGCACCATCGATCCGACGCTGGCATTCCGCTATTCGTGCGGACATGGCATGTGCGGTTCCGATGCGGTGTCCATCAACGGCACCCCCACCCTGCTGTGCACCGCGTCCGTCAAGGATTGGGCCAAACCGTCGAATCCGACATTGGTCGACGATGAAGGATTCCGACACACCGGAGATGTTTCCGACATTCAGGAAAATGCGGTCGGCGCAGGGGATCTTGGCGTCATCGAGCTCGCTCCCCTGCCGGGTTTCCCGGTGCAGCGCGATTTGATTGCCGATATCGATCAGATGCTCAACCAAATCAGAAAACTCAAGCCCTATCTGCAGGCGCGTGGAGAACTCGCCACCACTGCGGACGGCAAGATCAACGCTTTCGAATATCTGCAGAATCCCCAGCAGCTTGCCAAGTATGAGCTTCTCAGCAACTGCATCGCCTGTGGCACTTGCGAAGGCAGCTGCCCTGTGTATGCGGGCGGCGAAGCGTTCATCGGACCTGCAGCCCTTATCGCGGCGTCTCGTTTCATCAACGATTCCCGCGACGGTCAGGCGAACGCACGCATGGATGCCATTGATTCCGCCGATGGCATCGCCGCATGCCAGTCGGTCCGCGCATGTACCCGCGAATGCCCGCGTGGCATTGACGTCGGCGAGGAAATCTGGCAGCTGATCGCCCAAGTCAAGGAACGCTGAACCCATGGATAGAACGTCATATACCAATCTCGCCAAGTCATGGGAATACGTTGAGGACCATGCGTTCTCCCGCCAGTCAACCGACTTGAATGCTATTCGTACCCATGCTGAAGAAGCAGGCATTCCGCAGGGTTCAGCAGCCCAAGCCGAGCTGTTGCGCATGCTCGTGCATATGGTGAATGCGACATCGGTGATCGCCGTCGGCACCGGTTCCGTGGTGGAAACGTTGCAGCTGGTCAACGGTTTGGATAATTCCGGTCAGCTTACGGCGGTTGATTCCTCTTCCCAGGGCATTGCGCTGATTCGTACGTTGTTTAATCGGCTTTCCGACGAGACACAGACCACGCTTCGCGCCGTCAACGCTCCCGTCGACGTGTTTTTGCCACGTCTGAATGCAGAAAACTACGATTTGATTGTAGTTGCCGGCGACGCGGAAAATTACGGCGCTTCCTTCGAGCAGGCTCCCCGCCTGTTGAAGAAGCATGGCGTAATCGTGTTCACCGATATTCTTGCTTTTGATTCAGCCACGTCCGCAGGCGGCGTTTTGAATCCCGCCAATCGTGACGCCAATCCATTGCCATGCGTGGTTTGCTGGAAACCGTGGAATCCGATGAGCGTTTCGTCACTGCCCTCACCCCGACAGGTACAGGTTTGCTCGTGGCCGTCAAGCGCTAGAGCATGCCGTTCCCAACGGCTTACCGTTTCCTCATACAAAAAGCCGACACTCACGGATAAGTGATGAGTGTCGGCTTTTGTTGTGTCTGGCGTATGGCGCGGAATGCCATACGCCGGAACGTCGTTATTTGACCTTTGGATGTGTGTCGATCATCTGGCTGACCACAACGGTGCCGTCTTCGAGAACAGATTCCACTTCCCCAGCAGCATCCTCGTCAGCAGTATGATGCTTATGCTTCGAGGATGCGGCAGCGGCAAGCTCAAACTTCTTGGATTGGCGGCTCAGCAGAATGCCGGAAATCACCGCCGCGACTATGGAACCGACCAACACACCGAAACGTGCTTCAGCAGACAGTTCGGCATCCTGATATGCAAGCGAGGAAATCAGGAAAGATACGGTAAAGCCGATGCCACATGCGCAGGCCGCGGGGAACATGTCGCGCACACGCAATCCCTTAGCCATTTTCAATCCGGCCACATGCGTGGAAAGCCATGCCGTGATCATAATGCCCAACGGCTTGCCGACCACCAGAGCCACCATAACGGCAACGACGACCGGCGAAATGAACAGGGCCAACGTCAACGATTCAAAATGCACACCAGTGGCGAACAAGGCGAAAATCGGCAGAGCCAGCAACGCGGAAAACGGCTGCAGCTTGTCCGCATAGCGTTCGGCGCGTGGGGTTTTCTCTCCGAAACGCTCATGAGCCGGCGTGAGCAATCCAACAAGCACGCCAGCCAAAGTAGGATGCACACCAGCTTCGAACATCATCACCCAAGCCAGAATGCCGACAATGGCCACGGCAAGCCATGCACTTTGCGCATACGCACCAGGAAATACCATACGACAGCGCATACGGCGATGCCGACGAACCAGTACCATGCGTTCACCGAAGAGAAGAACACCGCGATCAGAATAATGGCCAGCAGATCGTCCACTGTGGCAAGCGTCATCAGGAACGCGCGAATAGAGCCCGGCAGCGCTTTGGCGAACAAAGCAAGCACAGCCAAAGAGAACGCGATATCAGTGGCCGTAGGAACCGCCCAACCATGAGACATCTCACCAAAGGTGAAACTCGTTCCCGAAGCGATGGCCAACGGATCGGATCCGAAACCGGAGAACAGGAACAATACCAGCAGGAACAACACCGGAGGAGCCATCATACCGCCCACAGCGCACAGCATCGGCACTGCAGCAGCCTTGGGGTTCGACAGCGAACCTGTGGCGAGTTCCTGTTTCAATTCCAGTCCGACAGTCAGGAAGAACACCGTCAGCAGACCATCCTGCACCAGTGTCCCAACTCCCATA
>ENA-OQBU01000059-OQBU01000059.1-human-gut-metagenome-genome-assembly--contig:-NODE-59-length-34960-cov-7.125226_pt1 | contig 34960 bp, 29 predicted proteins | sample MGYA00242492_ERZ504566 | MGnify/ENA primary metagenome ERZ504566 (study PRJEB26092, sample SAMD00036261) | human gut metagenome | host: Homo sapiens | study: EMG produced TPA metagenomics assembly of...
TCGTGGGAATTCATGGCTTACGACAATCATGGTAGGGATAGTGCCGTCGTGCGAATTAATTGTTGCTGACTGCTCTGCCGAATATTCCGGGCGTTTGAATGCGTCCTTGCCGCTCGCCAAGCGTGTGTTGCTTATCAAAGCCGATAACAGTCTGCTGATTTTCTCCGAACTTGGTTCGTACAAGCCACTCAACTGGATGGCGGCGCCCTGCACCATCAAAGACATCACTCCGGAACATGCCGACGACGACGTGACTACGGAGGTTCCGCAGAAAGTCATTCGTGCTTCGGCGGATAAATCCAATGACGTGCTCGAAGTGACATTGCAGCATATTTATTCCGACGAAACATACGATTTGGGCGAAGATCCGGGGCTGATCAAAGACGGTGTCGAAGACCATCTGCAGAAGTATCTGGCCGAACAGATCGAACGCATCGGGGAAGGTGCGACATTGGTGCGCCGCGAATACCCGACCGCCATCGGACCGGTCGACATTATGGCCATCGACGGCAGTGGCAAGCATGTTGCCATCGAAATCAAACGTAACGGCGGCATCGATGGCGTGGAGCAGCTCACCCGTTACTGCGAGCTGTTGAACCGAGACCCGCTGTTGGCCCCCGTGCGTGGCATTTTCGCCGCGCAGACCATCACGCCGCAAGCCCGCGTGCTCGCTCAGGACCGCGGCTTCGACTGCCTGATCCTCGACTATGACGAAATGAAAGGTGCCGAAGACGACTCCCTACGACTCTTCTAGCTTATAAAAAACTCCCTGTTGTTATGCAGGGAGTTTTTATAAGCGAATCGTGATGTAGATCAGTAGGCGGCGAGGATGTCGACTACGAAGACCAACGTGGAGTTCGCTGGAATCTTGCCGGAATCCTTGTCTCCATAGCCAAGGTCCGGCGGCACGACCAGCAGCACCTGCGAGCCGACGGTATGCCCTGCCAAGCCCTGCTTCCAACCGGTGATCACCTCATCAAGCGAGAAGCTCGACGAAGCACCGCGATCCCACGAGGAATCGAACTGTGTGCCGTCAAGCAGCCATCCGGTATAGTGCGCGATCACGGTCTGCGTATCCTTGACCTCGGCGCCTTCGCCCCTGATCAAATCCTGCGAGATCAACGTGTCGGAACCCTTGTATCCGTTCATATCGATCGACGGCTTGCCATCCTTCGCAAGCGTCACCTTCGGCAGATCGGCAGGAACGTCAAGCACCTTCGTGCCCGTTGCCTTCGTCAGATCCTTCGACTTCGACACGATCGTGAGCACCATCAAATAGGAGGTGCCAGCGGAATTCGAATCGTTCACACCGAACGCAAGCGTGGCGTTAAGCTTCTGATCCTTGAAAATGTTGTAATAATCCTCAGTCATCTGACTGGTGTCGGAGGTGACCACCGTAGAGCAATCGGGGGTGTTTTCTCCCAGGTGCTCATGAGTTCGGAACCATCCTTGACATTGATGGCGATACCCTGCGTGCATATGCGGTCGCCGTCTTCAATCTGGTCGCCATTGCCTTTCTGCAATACGACGTAGCTGTTGTCTTCCACCGTCATAGGGGTTTTGAAGGAGACAGTCGGCTTCTCACCGGGCTTGCCCGTGGCGGTCACACCGGCGATCTGATTCATCTTCGACGAGGAATCGGAAGAAGACGAAGATGAATCGGAGGAGGAATCAGACTTCGTGTCGGAACTTCCGCATGCCGCGAAACCCAAGCACATGATCGTTGTGCAGGCGGCTGCGACGGCTTTGAAAAGAGTAGATTTGCGCATAGGTTCCACTTTAGTGGCAATCATTTGATTTTCATAGTTTTTTCAGGCTTTTGCAGAGAGGCAATGTAGAATAGTGAATGCTATGACTTTATTGCAGGAAGAACAGGAAAAGCCGCAGTCCAAGGCGGGTCCCACGCGACACGCCAAGATTATGCGCGGCATTGTCACGCCTATTTTCGGCTTGCTTGCCATTGCTTGCATCGTGCTTGGCGTCTTGACGCGACGATTTGGAAGCCCTCGGCACAGGTCACGGCGTCCGCCTCGGTTACGGGATCGCAGTATGTGGTCACCGATCCGAATGTGCTGCAATTGGTTGACGATCGCGTCACCATTTCGGCGAAGTCGCGCGACAAATCCGCGAACGTGTGCATCGCCATCGGTTCCGCCCGCGATATCGCCGGATGGATCGCGGGATCCAAATACACGCGCGTCACCGGACTGTCCGACTGGTCCACCCTGTCCACGCTGAAGACCACGGCTCAGGGCACCGCCGATAATTCCGAAGGCCAGGTCGCTTCCAGGATTCCGACATGTGGCGCACCGTCAAATGCAATGCCGGTTCCGTTGATATGCAGTTCAAGGGTGCTAATACGAATAATGCCGAGGATTCCGTTGCGATTATCGATTACGGCGATCGCAAGGGAGGTTCGGTCACACTTGATTGGAACCGTCGTTCGATGCTGAATTTCGCCATGCCGTTCTATCTTTCCGGCGGATTGCTGGCGATACTTGCGGTGCTTTCGGCTTCCGTGTTTGCCATGCCTCCGCATAAGCGTCGCAACAAGCGCGCGTTTGCCATGGTTGACGGCATCGGTTCCACGCAGGGTGACGATGACGAGGTTGCCGCATGGGTGAAGAACGCCGAAGCGAGTGCCGCCCGTAGCGAAAAGAGCGGGCCGAAGCGTAAGCGTCGCCGTCATGCTGGGCATCGCGCGAGTGGTTCGGAAAATAGCCAAAACGAAGTTGCGCAGCCTACGATTGTCGATCCCGGCGCGCGCAATCTCGTTGCCGATCAGCAGAACGCTGCCGCTGATGGTGTTGAAGAAAACGACGATTTCGAACAGACTTCCGTGATTTCGCAAGACGAGCTTGCCGCATATTTCGCACGTCTCGCACAAGAGGAAAGCAGTGCGGCCGCAGCGGCCTCGGGATCTGTAGAATTCGCGGTATCCGATGAAATCAACGTGCCCAACGAAGTTGACGAAATGGCCGTAACGACCGAGTCGGTCGGATCCAACGAAACATCCGAAAACGACGAATCCGACAACGACAAGTCCGACGAACCTGACAACGAGGAGGCCAAGTGATGAAGAAGCGTTTCAACGTAATCGCGGCGGCCGTACTCGCATTGGGAATGGTCGTTGGCATGTGCGGATGCGAGGGGCAGCTGCCGCAGCCGAAAACCACGCAACGTCAAGACGCGCCGAATCTGACCGCCAAGCAAGAGAAAACCATCCGTACGAATATTCTCAAAACGCTTGACCAGTGCAATAACGATCGCAATATCGACGCCCTCGGTTCGATTTTGGAGGGGCCGGAACTTGAGATTCGCACTAGCGAACTTCATGTGGCGCAGGTCACGGGCAATCTTGACCGCAAGACTACGATTCCAACTGATCTTGCGCAGGCCGTGATTTCCACGGACAGTGGATGGCCGCGTTCGGTGTTTTCCATCACTTCCACCACGGATGACCAGCAGTCCAAGCGTCTGCTGGTGTTCCGCCAGGATTCCGCACGTCAGAACTACAAGTTGTGGGGTGTGGCACGACTGTTTTCGGGCGTGAAGATGCCGAGTTTTGAGATTTCCAAAACCGGTAGCGAGCAGGGAACGGAAAAAGACACCGGTCTGGTCATGACCCCGAAGGATGCGGTCGCCGCGTATGCCGACGTGTTGCAGAATGGTGCGTCCAGCCAGTATGCGCAGAAGTTTGCCGACGACGATTTGCGTACGAAGCTTGCCGATCTGACCGAACAGGTGCAGAAGGCCATGGAGTTGAACGAGGGATCACAGCAGCAGGTGTTCACACCGGTTGACGATGCCATCAGCGTTATGCGTTCCGCGGATGGTGGCGATCTGGTGGTGGCGCAGATCAATTCCGAATGGACGCGTTCAGCTGGCTCCGGCCGTGAGTCGCAGCCTGCTTCCGATGCGGAAAAAGCGCTGTTTGGCGACGGTCAGGCCACCAGCACCATGAAAACCACGTATGTGAATGTGGTCGCGCTGTACGTGCCTCCGGCAAATTCTGACGCGAAGATCACTGCAGTCGGTTCCGAGCGCCAGCCGGTTCGTGTTGAGGCACTGTGATCGTGGCAGTCGCACGAATGCGCGTAGCTTGGGGCGAACGTTTGCAATGCGTGTTACGCCGGGCGCTTAATGTTGTTGATTGTTGATATCTAGGAGGCAAGCATGGCAGGTCAAAGGCCGTTTAATCCGGGAGTTTCCTTGGCGGGAGCCGTCGATCTTGAGGCGTTGAAGCATCAGGTGAAGGCTGAGCCGGGGCAGGCTGGAGGCGCTCCGGCCGCCGGCGGTTATGTGATCGACACCACGGAGAACACGTTCCAGGCCATGGTGCAGACGTCGGCCACGTTCCCGATCCTGTTGCTGCTGTGGGTGCCGACCGATGATCGCCTGTTCGACATGGCACGCCAGCTGGGCGATGCCGTGAACCAGTTGAACGGCCAGATTCAGCTGTCTCGTATCGATATCGCGTCGAATCCGTCGATCGCGCAGGCGTTCCAAGTGCAGGGCGCGCCTGCATTGTTCGCGTTGATCAACGGCCGTCCGATGCCGATTCTGCAGGGCTTGCCGTCCGCTGAGGAAATGCAGCAGATCGTGGATACGGTGATTCCGAATCTGGTCGCAGCCGCGCAGCAGGCCGGTGTGACCGGTTCCGCGCCGTATTCCGGCGATCCGAATTCCGATGCGGCAAACTCGGCTTCCGCTGCCAGCGCCCAGGAGCAGGTGCCTCCGGAGCATCAGGAGGCGTATATGCTGGCACAGCAGGGCGATTACGCTGGCGCCGCAGCCGCGTACGGGAAGGTGCTTGAAGCCGATCCGAACGATGCGCGTGCCGCCCGCGAGCGTGCGAAGGCGTTGCTGTTGGCCCGTTCCGCCAATGCGAACGTGCGTGAGGTGCGTGCCGCCGCTGCCGACAATCCCGATGATGTTGAAGCACAGCTTGCCGTCGCTGACATTGATATGATCGGCGGTCAGATTCAGGATGCGTTCGATCGTTTGCTGGATTTCGTTGCGGCCGCCATAAGGCCGATATTGAACCGGTGCGCAAGCGTCTGCTGGAATATTTCACGATTCCTGAGCCGACCGACGAGCGTTTGAAGCGCGCCCGCCGTCGCCTCGCCACGCTCATGTACTGACTCGTTTATTGACTTTAGGTACCGTTTAGGTACCGCTCAACCGTAGGCTGCGCAACTACATCGTTCTTTACGGCCTACGTGGTTGTTTTATTTTTAAAAAAAGACTTATTCCATACGGTTGGTGCCGAAATAGTCGAGGAATTGCGGTCCGTCTGCTTCCAGTTCGTCTTCGAATTCGGATTTCCATCGTGAATATGGATTCGCGGCAAGCCCTTCATTGCTGAACCGCGATTGGTCGGTGATTTCGGTGGTGCAGAATTTCGGGATCACCAGATTGGTGACCGGCCCGATACGTTCCGCTTCCGCAATGATCAGGGGAGCTTGGTGCCTCCGAACACGTCGATGTTCCAGCCGTCCTCATCGATCCAGTCGGTGAAACGGTTTTTGATGGTCACGTGTCCGCCGCGTTTGATGAGCTCCCCTGCGATGCGCGAATCCAAATCGCGGCTCGCCTCATATCGCGTGCCTCCCACGGACGGCCCTTTCACGGTGACTGATCCAAGCCGGAATTCGTCGCGATACTTTTCGAGCACAGCCAGCGGGTCGAGGTCCGGAGTCATGGCAATGCGGACGGACTTTGTTTTCAATCGCACGCGCAGCGCGTAATTATCCTGATGCACGTAATAACTTTGTATGATCAGCGTCGGACTGTCGTTATCATCCAACTGCGTCGGCAGGGCACGGCAGAAAAAACGGCGCGTGTATTCGAAATCGCCTATATTTCTGCCTGAATCCTCAACCATATTTTCAGTCTAGTGGAAAAGACGCTTCAAATGGTGTTATGTTGCTACAAATTTCGTTGTGGCGCACGCTATCTCTCGTTCCTTCCCCGTTCTATGCCCGTTATTTCCCCTCTAGGGTTGGGTGTGCTGTCGAAAAGACCCGCCGTAGCTATGTTTTCGCAATAATGATCCGAGATTCGAAGATCGTTTTTTCCGTAAAAAAGTGTCGCTTTCATCTCAAGGCAGTGTAAAGTAGTTTGACGCACGGGTTTGTAGCTCAGTGGATAGAGCGTCTGTCTCCGGAACAGAAGGTCGTGGGTTCGATCCCCATCAAGCCCACCACAAAGACAAGTGAAGAGCCGGGGCAGGGAGCCGGTATTTGGAACATGGGACAATGCGTGTCGATTCCATGGGTACAGTGATTGCTTGAGATTGCGTTGTCGTGGTTTGCCGCGGCCTGAACGCAAGCAACATGCATAACACATTCTTCAAAGGAGAACATTATGAGCGAGAAGATGGAAGCGGTTGCGACTTCTGAAGCCCCGGCGGCGCTGGGCGCATACAGCCAGGCCGTGAAGGCCAACGGTTTCGTGTTCGTCTCAGGCCAGCTGGGCATCGACCCGGCCACCGGCGAACTGGCTGGCGAAACCGCCGGCGAGCAGGCAGCCCAGGCACTGAAGAACATCAAGCATATTCTTGACGCCGCAGGCACCGGCATCGAACACGTCTGCCGCGCCACCATCTACATGAAGAACGTCGAAGACTTCCACGAGATCGACGACGTGTATGCGCAGACCTTCATCGGCTCCGTGAAGCCGGCCCGCGTCGCGTTCGGCGGCAACAACATTCCGAAGGGCGCTCTCGTTGAGATCGACGCCATCGCTGTGCTCTGATTTCAGTGCGCTGATTGCAAATCTCCAGAAAATCCTTTTCAGGCTCGTATGCGGTTTCTTACGCTGCATGCGAGCCTGTTTTTGTTTATGCAATCTCAGGATTGCGCTAAAAGTGAACGGCAGGCAACATGATTCCACCGATTTCCGTATAGTAATGCGATTGGGTATTGTGCAAACGCATGCAAACGCAAGAACGCAAGAACGCGCCCATCCAAATATGAAGGAGCAGTCGCGCATGGCCGAATCGCAAGTCAACGCATCCACTGCAGACACTGACGCCGCCGAATCCGCTGAAGCCGAGCAGGGCGGTCTTGAACGCAAGATGGAAACCCGCCATCTGACCATGATTTCGCTAGGTGGTGTGATCGGTACGGGTTTGTTCCTCAGCTCCGGCTACACGATTCACCAAGCCGGCCCTCTTGGCGCGATCATCGCGTATGGCATCGGATCCATGCTTGTGTATTTTGTGATGCTCAGCCTTGGCGAACTGTCGGTGGCCATGCCGTATGCGGGCAGCTTTCACCTGTATGCGAAGCGTTTCATCGGCCCCGGCACCGCGTTCACCATCGCCGTGCTGTACTGGCTGAATTGGGCGGTGGCGCTCGCTTCGGAATTCACGGCAGCCGGTCTGCTGATGCAACGTTGGTTTCCTGATTCGCCCGCGTGGATTTGGTCCGCCGCCTTCATTGCGGTGGTGTTCATGCTCAATATTCTGTCGGTGAGGCTGTATGGCGAGTCGGAATTCTGGTTCGCATCCATTAAGGTGTTTGCGATTATCGTGTTCATTGTGATCGGCTTGCTTGCCATGTTTGGTGCGATTCCGATTGCCGGTTACGATCACGCACCGCTGTTTGAGAATTTCTATAATGACGGCTGGTTCCCCAATGGTGTGCTGCCGATTTTTTCGACGCTGCTGACGGTGGTGTTCGCGTTTTCCGGCACTGAGGTTGTTGGTGTCGCGGCGGGGGAGACGAAGGATCCGGCGCAGGCGATTCCGAAGGCCGTGCATACCACGGTGTTGCGTCTTGCGATTTTTTCATCGGTTCGATTGCGGTGATGTCCGCGCTGATTCCGTGGCATCGGTCAGGCGTCGACACGAGTCCGTTTGTGCTCGTGTTCCAGTCGATCGGCATGCCGTTTGCCGGCGATGTGATGAATTTCGTGGTGTTGACGGCAGTGCTTTCCGCTGCGAATTCCGGCTTGTACGTGTGCTCGCGCATGGTCTGGTCGCTTGCGCAGGAGGGTATGATCCCGCGCATGCTCGGCAAGACGAATTTTCATGGTGTGCCCGTGTTCGCGGTGCTGTTCAGCATGGCTGGATCGCTGTTGGCGTTGTTGTCTTCCGTGGTTGCCGCTTCGACGGTGTATTTGGCGTTGGTTGCGGTTTCCGGCTTGGCCACACTGGTGGTGTGGGCGTCGGTTTCCGTCTGCCACTTGCGTTTCCGCAAGCAGTGGCTTGATCAAGGGCATTCGGCTGACGATTTGAAGTATCGTGCCCCCGGTTTCCCGTTCGTGCCGATTGCTGCGATTGTGATGTGCATCGGCGCGTTGGTTTTGGTGATTTGCGATTCGTCGCAGCGTTCCACATTGCTGTATATGATTCCGTTCGTTGCGATCTGCTATATCGGCTATTACGCTTCGGTGGCTTGGCGCAGGAAGCATGGCGAACTGCAGGATGATACGCGGGGCGATACGCAAGGCTGATTCTGTCTGCATAATCGGTAGACTTGGAGGAATGAGTCCAGAAGCGCTTAGTGAACTGATTTTCAATATTGCCAACAACCTTGTGAATGAAGGCAAGGCTGGCACCCTGACCACCGATCTCATCCCTCCGCAGACCAAATTCGCCGTCATGCGTCCGAAGGACCGCGCACACGGCGATTGGGCATCGAACGCGGCCATGCAGCTGGCCAAGAAGGCCGGCATGAAGCCTCACGATTTCGCCGAACTGTTCGCCGCGGAACTCGCCAATGCCGATGGCATCAAGTCCGTGGAAGTGGCCGGCCCCGGCTTCATTAACATTGTGCTTGATTCCGCGTCCGCCGCAGCCGTGGTTGACACTGTGCTTAACGAGGGCGCGAACTACGGCAAGAACGACCATCTTTCCGGCAAAACCCTGAATCTTGAATTCGTGTCCGCCAATCCGACCGGTCCGATCCATATCGGCGGCACCCGTTGGGCCGCGGTCGGCGACTCCATGGCCCGCGTGCTTGAGGCGAACGGCGCCAAGGTGGTGCGCGAATACTATTTCAACGATCACGGCGAGCAGATCAACCGTTTCGCCAAGTCGCTGGTCGCGGCAGCCCACGGTGAGGAAACCCCGATCGACGGTTACAAGGGCGCTTATATCGATGAGATCGCACGTCGCGTCATCGATGAGGCAAAAGCCGACGGTATTGCGATTCTCGACCTGCCGCGCGTCGACGGTGGCGTTGACAACGATGGCAATCCGCTGGGTGAGGGCGATTCCGAACAGCGTGAGGAATTCCGCAAGCGTGCGGTGCCGATGATGTTCGACGAAAATCCGCAAATCCATGAAGGATTTCCGTGTGAATTTCGACGTGTGGTTCCATGAGAACAGCTTGTATTCCGATGGTGAAGTCGACAAGGCGATCGCCGATCTGCGTGAACGCGGCGACATTTACGAAAAGGATGGCGCAACCTGGTTCGAATCCACCAAGCATGGTGACGACAAGGATCGTGTGATTATCAAGTCCGACGGCAACTACGCGTATTTCGCAGCTGATATTGCTTACTATCGCAACAAGCGTCATCGTGACAACGATCCGGCAGACATCGCCATTTACATGCTGGGTGCCGACCATCACGGCTATATCGGCCGCATGATGGCCATGTGCGCCGCATTCGGCGACGAACCTGGCGAAAACATGCAGATTCTTATCGGCCAGCTCGTCAACGTGCTGAAGGACGGCAAGGCAGTGCGCATGTCGAAGCGCGCCGGCAATGTGGTGACCATCGACGATCTGACCGACGCTATCGGCGTGGATGCCTCCCGTTATTCGTTGGCACGCACCGACTACAATTCCCCGGTCGACATCGACCTGAACCTGCTCGCTTCGCATTCCAACGAGAATCCGGTGTACTACGTGCAGTATGCGCACGCCCGCTCCTGCAATGTGGATCGCAATGCGGCTGCTGCCGGCATCACCTACGAGGGTGCCGACGTGAGCCTGCTCGACACCGCCGCCGACGGCGAAGTGCTTGCCGCGCTCGCCCAGTGGCCGGCCCTGCTGCGCGAAGCCGGAGACCTGCGCGCCCCGCATCGCGTAGCCCATTACTTGGAAGACCTCGCCGCCACCTACCACAAGTGGTACAACGTGGAACGCGTGGTGCCTATGGAGCTCACCGATCCGGAAGCTCGCGGCGAACAGGCTGAAGCTCTGCGCATCGCCAAGCTCCGGAACCGGCTCGTGCAGCCGCACGTTTGAAGCTCAATGACGCCGTCAAGACGGTTATCGCCGAAGGCCTTGACCTGCTTGGCGTCGCAGCCCCAGACAGGATGTGATCACCATGCAGTCACCCCACTCTGGCCGGCCGGCTCCAACGTGAACGAGCAAGGTGAAATCACGTTCCATGGCCGCACTGCCGAAAGCCTACTGAACGAATTTGGTTCGCCGCTCTACGTCATCGACACCGATGACGTGCGAGCCCGCGCCGCCAAATTCGTCAAATCCGCGGCAAATGCGTTCAACAACACCGTAACCCATGTCAGCTTCGCCGGAAAAGCACTGCTTTCCAAGGAATCTGCCGTATCGTCACCGAATCCGGCATGCTGATCGACACCTGCACCATGGGCGAGATGCGCATCGCGCTCGCCGCGGGCGTTCCCGGACGGCGACTCGTGCTGCACGGCAACAACAAGTCCGATGCGGAAATCGAACTCGCCATTACCGAAGGCTTCGCCAAAATCGTGGTGGACGATCCGACCGAGCCGGCCCGCATCGCCGAAATCGCCAAGCGTCTCGGCAAGCGCGCTCGCGTGATGTTGCGTGTTACGTCCGGCATTCATGCGGGCGGCCACGAATTCGTGTCTACCGCGCATGAGGACCAGAAGTTCGGTGTCGCCTTGCTGCCGGTTGGTGCCGATGCAAGCAAGCTGAACGTGCTCGACGATTTGGCTGACGTGACCCCCGCAGGGTCGAACGCACGCCTAGGCGAAAGCGAAGCCACTCCGGGCGAAAGCGCAGAACGCCAACTGCAGTACGACATCAAATACCCGTATGACATGAGCCACGAGAAGGTTTCCGAAGGCGACCGCAAACTCGCCGAAGCCATGACCATGGTGGCTGATGGCCCCGCGCTCGCCGTATTGAAGGAGATCTACCGCCATCAGGACGTGCTCGAACTGGTCGGCGTGCATTCGCATATCGGGTCGAACATTCACGATGCGGACGCCTTTATCCAGGCCGCGAAGCGCATGATGCTGCTGCGCAAGACCTTCTACGCCACCGACGCATACACCCTGCCGGAGGTCGACTTGGGCGGCGGCTATTCCGTGGCCTACACCGATGGCGAGGATTCCATGGATCTCGATACGGAACTTGCCCGCCTTGCCGATGCGGTCACCACCGTGAACCGTGCGCTCGGCATGCCCGCTCCGGTCATCTCGTTCGAGCCGGGCCGTTGGACGGTCGCCCCGACCGGCGTCACCCTGTATCGTGTGGGCACGGTCAAGCCGGTGCAGCTTGCCGGAACCGCGAAAGACAAGGCTGGCAATCCGGTTACGGAACGCGTGTACGTGTCTGTCGACGGCGGCATGAGCGACAATATTCGTCCGGCATTGTATGGATCGGATTACACTGCGAGAATCGCCAATCGTGAGGGTTCCAGCGAAACCAAGCTGTGCCGTGTGGTCGGCATGCACTGCGAATCGGGCGATATCATCGTCAACGAGGTGCGTCTTCCTGCCGATATTCAGCGTGGTGACGTGCTGGCGGTGCCTGTTACGGGTGCATACGGTCGCACGATGGCCAGCAACTACAATCAGGCGCTGATTCCTGCGGTTGTTGCCGTATCCGAGCAAGACGCGCATGTGATGATCCGCCGTCAGACGGTCGACGATCTGCTGGATTGGGATGTGAGCGAATAGCGATTCGTGGCGTTTCGCTCGTGTTTCGTATTGTTCATGGCGATTCGTCTCAAATTGCGGACGCAACATGGATGCAGCATGGACGGTTTTCGGGGCAAAGCTCAGAAACCGTCCATTTTCGTATGATTTCGCGGTCTTACGTCATATCGAGACCGTACAATAGGCAGGGTTACACCAATACTTCACATTCAAGGGAGGATGCCTTGGCACAGGAAGATGTTGCGCCGATTCGCGTTGGATTGTTGGGCGCGGGCACGGTCGGCTCTCAGACCGCACGCCTGCTGGTGGAGCAGAAGGATGAGCTTGCCGCACGCATCGGTCGACCGATCGAACTGACCGGGCGTCGCCTGCCTTGATCCGTCGGAAACCGACCCGTTCCCGTGGATCGACAAGTCCGTGGTGACCACCGACACCATGAGCGTGGCCACCAATGCCGACATTGTGGTCGAACTGATTGGCGGAACCGGCGTGGCCCGCAAGTTCGTGCTTGCGGCCATCGAATCCGGCGCTTCCGTGGTTACCGCCAACAAGGCGTTGCTGGCCAAGTATGGTCCGGAAATCTATGCCGCCGCCGAGGCCAAGGGCGTCGATATCTACTTCGAGGCTTCCGTGGGTGGTGCGATTCCGTTCCTCAAGCCACTGCGTGAATCCCTCGTCGGAGACAAGGTGACGAGCATGCTCGGCATCGTCAACGGCACCACGAACTACATTCTCGACGAAATGACCACCAAGGGTCTTGATTTCGACGACGTGCTGAAGGACGCTCAGGCCAAGGGATACGCCGAAGCGGATCCGACCGGAGACATCGAAGGCTACGATGCGGCCAACAAGGCGGCCATCATGGCCACGCTCGGTTTTCACACCAACGTGACCATTGACGATGTGTCCGTTGAGGGCATCACCAAGATCACCGCCGACGATATTGCTGCCGCAACCGCCGAAAACAAGGTCATCAAGCTGTTGGCCGTGGTGGAGAATGGCGAGGCCGGCGTGTCTGCCCGCGTGTATCCGGCGCTGATTTCCAACGAGCATCCGCTGGCTTCCGTGCATGGTTCCTTTAACGCGGTGTTTGTGAAGGCCGAAGCGGCCGACGATCTGATGTTCTATGGTCGTGGCGCTGGCGGCGCTCCGACCGCTTCTGCAGTGGTCGGCGATGTGGTGACCGAGGCGCGTCACATCGCACAGGGATGCACTGGCCCGACCATTCCGCTGTATAAGGATTTGAAGAAGGCTCCGATCGAGGCTTCCAAGGCCGAGTTCGCGGTGCGTTTCGTGATTCACGACAATCCGGGCGTGCTTGCGGCCATCGCGGCCAAGTTCGCCGAGCATGGCGTGTCCATCAATGGTGTGAACCAGGATCTCAAGCCCACGCTGAAGGATCCGGGTTACGACGGCGAACTGCAGCAGCTGCGCCTTGTCACGCACATGACCGACGAGCTTACCCTGCGTGAAACCGTGAAAGACGTGTGCGCACTCGACTGCGTGGTTGGCGAGCCTTCCATCCTCCGCGTGCTCAACTAACAGTTATGAGACGGCTGCTCAAATCGTTGCGATTGGGCGGCCGTCTTTTCGTTCATATTCCGGCTGCTGTGTTGGGCAATTGCTTGCCGATTGTTTACTCAATCGCCCGTTGATTATGGGCTTGAATTTGACTCTTATACCCTTTCGGGTATACGGTGCTACATTTGTAAAGAAGATGTGACGAAGGACGACGAGATATGACTCCAGTTACTCGTAAAGTGCGTGTGCGTGTTCCGGCTACCAGCGCCAATCTTGGTTCTGGCTTTGATACGGTCGGACTTGCTCTGGACTACCACGACGAACTTGAATTCACGCTGAGCGCCGATCCGGTGAACACTGCGGCTCAGGTGATGATCGAAGGCGAAGGCGCCGATACTCTCCCGCGTGACGAAACCCACTTGGTGGTTTCCACGTTCCGCCGCGCATGCCAGACCTTTGGTCTGGGCCGTGTGGGTTTCATTCTTCAGGCTCACAACAACATTCCTCAGGCACGAGGCATGGGCTCTTCCGCAGAGGCCATTGTGGCGGGCATCGCAGCCGCGGCCGCCTTCGCGCAGGACGACGAACTCAACCGTGATGCCGTGTTTGAGCTTGCTGCGGCCATCGAAGGCCATCCGGACAACGTGGCTCCGGCCGTGTACGGCGGGCTCACCATGTCTTGGGACATGGAAACCCCCGAAGGTGTCGGTTCCGTGCCGATTCCGGGCGGCGAACCGCTGCATAAGGCTTCCATACCATCAACTATCGCGTTGCCGACGATCTGACCGCCGCCGTGTTCGTGCCGGATTATGAGCTGTCCACCGAAAAGGCACGCCGGGCGCTGCCGGGCCAGCTGGCGTTCAAGGATGCCGTGCACAATGTGTCTCGCGTGAGCCTGCTGCCGGCCGCCATGAATCCTGCGATGCTGGCGACTGGTCAGCGTCAGGACGTCAACGCGTTGCTGTTCGCCGCCACGCAGGATCGTCTGCATCAGCCGTATCGCGCTCCTTTGATGGAACCGTCGTGGACGCTGATCGAAAAGCTGCGTTCCCATGGTTTCGCTTCCATGGTTTCCGGTGCCGGCCCATGCGTGCTCGTGCTGCATCATGGCGACGCTCGCGAACAGCTGGAACAGCTTGCTTCCGAAGAGCTCGCTTCCGGTCATTGGCGTGTGCTGCATTTGGGCGTCGACACCAAGGGTGTGCAGGTGGAACGCGCATGAACAACTCCATTCCGCTGATTCTCGCTTCCAAATCCAAGCCTCGCCGTGACGTGCTTTTCTCGGCGGGCATTTGCCCCACGATTCGCGTATCGAACGTGGACGAGCCGGCGGCGCTCGAACGTGAGGCGGCCACCATGGGCGTTGCCGTAAGCGATCTGAGCGTGGAACAGCGGGTGATGATTCTCGCTACGGCCAAAGCCGAAGCCGTACATCAGGCGTATCGGAACGTTGCCGCCACCGCTGCGGCGGCGCACGGCGATCGTGTGGTCGGATTTCCGCTGAAAGCCGTTGCCGAATCTTCCGAACATTCGGATAATGCTGAAAATACTGGAGATTCCGCATCTTTAGAACATCATCGTGTTACGTTGCGTGCGGACGAAGTGCAGTCCGCCTCCGATGTGAATACCCGCGATTTTTCGGGAGTCACCATTCCTACGATCACCGAATCGATTGCTGACTTCGTTGATGGCAAGCCGAGCCTGACCCGCGCGAAAGTCGGTCCGCTGATTCTTGGCTGCGATTCCATGTTCCTGCTTGACGGCGAATGTTACGGCAAGCCGCATAGCGCTGAGGTGGCTCGGGAACGACTGCGTGCCATGCGTGGCGCCACCGGTGAATTATGGACGGGCCATTGCCTGATTGACTTCGCCACCGGGCGTATCGCGCGAGGCGCGAGCAGGGCCACGCTGCATTTCTGTGAGTATTCCGACACCGATATCGAACGGTACATCGCCACCGGAGAACCGTTGGAAGTGGCTGGTTCCTTCACGCTTGAGGGCTTCGGTGGAGCGTTCATCGACTCCATCGAAGGCGATCCGCACGGCATTATCGGCCTGAGTCTTCCGCTGGCTCGCCGTTTGGCCGCCGAGCTTGGCGTGGAATGGACCGATCTGTGGAATGTGACGCGAGCCGATCAAGAACCGAACGTCGAACATGATTCGCGAACCGGTGCCGCGAAGCCGCTTCCTCCCAAGGAAAACGTGCATCAGCCGGGTGATGGCTGGGTTGATTGCGCGTGCGGTCGCAAGCATTGGGGCACGAACGGCGCGTCCGGCGTGCTGTTGGCCCGCCGAAGCGAACAGACCGGCGAAGTGACGCACGTTGTCATGCAGCATCGCGCGGTGTGGAGCGCGGAAGGTGGCACATGGGGCATTCCAGGAGGTGCCACTGCCGACGGTGAAAGCCCGATCGAGGGTGCGCTGCGCGAATCGTACGAGGAAGCCAACATCACGCCGGAAGATATCGACGTGGTCGGATCATACTGCGAAGACCACGGACCGTGGGCCTACACCACCGTGTTCGCTTTCGAAAAGCCGGGGCACCGCGTGGAACCGAAGGCCAACGATGACGAAAGCATGGAAATCGAATGGGTGCCGATTGAGGAAGTCCCCAATCGTAAACTGTTGACCGCCATGCGTACCGACTGGCCGAATTTCGCTGCGCGACTCGCTCAAATGGCTGAAAAATAGCGTCTGTTAGCGCTAACCGAAGTTGCGTGTAGAATAGTCGAAAGTAACAACGGTAGTGTGCGGAAGGCGACGGAGCATGGCAGGCAAGCGCAATGCGGCAAACAAACGCCCCTCGATGTTCGAAGTGGCGAAAATGGCTGGTGTCAGCCATCAAACGGTGTCGCGCGTCATTAATCATTCCCCCCGACGTGTCTGATGCCACCCGCGAAAAAGTACAGAAAGCCATCGACGCGCTTGGATACCGTCCCAGCAATTCCGCGCGTGCCCTCGCTTCGCATCGCTCCCGCACCATCGGCTTGGTTGCGGGCGGGCAACGCTTTTATGGTCCGATTTCCGCGATTTCCTCGATTGAGGCGATGGCGAGGCAGCATGGCCTGTTCATGTCGGTGAGCATGGTGCACGAGGCGCTCTGCTCGCAGACGGAATTCGACGAATTGTGCTCAACGTTCGATGAGATGAACGTGGACGCGTTCATTTTCCTCACGCCGACGGATGTTATGTTTTCCGCCGCCTGCCGTGCGCAGATCACGCAGCCGCGCGTCATCGTCACCTCCACGCACGGCAGCATCAGCGTGCAGGATGGTTTGCGCTTGATGAAACCGGCCGACCGTCGCCGAGTATCCGTAGTGGGAGTGGACCAATGGTCGGCCATGGCCGACGTGATGCATTTGGTGGTCGAGCATGGGCATCGTTCCGTGCTTTATTTCGCAGGTCCGAAGGAATGGCGTGACGCCGCCACGCGTTTGATGGCGTGGAATAAGCTGTGCGCGGCCAATGCGGTGAGTTCCGTCACCGTGCAATGCGAAACCTGGGAATCGACCGAAGCGTATGGCAAGATGAACCATATTCTCGAAAACATCGGTCGTACCGGCGGAAATCTGCCGACGTGCATGGTGTGTGCGAACGACAGCCAGGCGGTTGGCGTGTCTCGTGCGCTGCATGAACATGGCATGCGTATTCCGCAGGATGTGAGCTTGGTCGGTTTCGACGACATGCCCGCCATGGACAACATGTACCCGCCGCTGGCCACGGTTCGCCCGGATTTTGAACAGCTTGGCGTTGCCGCCATGCGTGAGACGCTGTTTTTGCTGGGGGAGGGCGATGAGAATTCGTTCGCCTCGTTGCAGCATGGCGTCGGCCTGATTTCCGCGAAGGTGATCGGCCGCACTTCTTTGGGCACCGCCAGCCGTCGCTGAATATTTCCTGCGCTTTTTGTATTTCTTGTGATTCTCGTATCTCTTTTTGCCGCATGTGCTGCGATTGCCGGATTTCGCAATGCCGGTATATCAAGAAAATCGGCTGACGATCTGCCGGTAGTACGTTGACGATTGCGTGACACGTCGAACTTGTATAGTCGCCACTTTCTGTTTAGAATAGTGAGCGTTAACAGTGAGCGCTAACATTCCGTCGACAATGTGGTTGTGAGGCGCTCGGATGCAAGGAGTTTGAAACTATGGCGCAAGAGCAGGGACTTGACGATCGCATCGCGCTGACCGCCGAGAAAATCCGCGCTGGCAAGACGAGTCTGGGCATCGAATTCGGCTCCACCCGAATCAAGGCCGTGCTCATCGACGACACGTACACCACCATCGCAGCCGGCGACTACGGCTGGGCCAGCCACTTGGAAGACGGCCTGTGGAGCTATTCGCAGGAAGAAATCTGGACCGGGCTGCAGACCGCATACGCGGCGCTCGCCGAAGATGTCGAAAACGCTTACGGCGAAAAGCTCACCCGCGTGGGACGCATCGGCTTCTCCGCCATGATGCACGGCTACCTCGCCTTCGGCAAAGATGGCGAACTGCTGGTGCCGTTCCGCACCTGGCAGAACACCAACACTTCCGAAGCACACGAGAAACTTTCCGAACTGTTCCAGTACAACATTCCGGAACGCTGGTCCATCGCACACCTGTACCAGGCCGTGCTCAACAACGAAGAGCACATCGGCAAGGTCGATTTCTTCACCACCCTCGCCGGCTACGTGCACTGGAAGCTCACCGGCAAGAAGGTGCTCGGCGTTGGCGACGCATCCGGCATGTTCCCGATCGACCCTACCACGCACACCTACGAAACCGAATTCATTGAGAAGTTCAATGCGATTCCGGAAGTCGCAGCCCAGCCGTGGAAGCTTGCCGACCTACTGCCGGAACCGCTGGTTGCAGGCACTCCTGCGGGCACGCTGACCGAAGAGGGCGCCAAGCTGCTCGATCCGACAGGCACGCTGCAGCCGGGAATCACATTCGCTCCGCCGGAGGGCGATGCTGGCACCGGTATGGTGGCCACCAACTCCGTACGCGTGCGCACCGGCAACGTTTCCGCCGGCACCTCCATCTTCGCCATGGTTGTACTCGAACGCAAGCTGGAACGCCTGCACCCGGAAGTGGACCTCGTCACCACTCCGGCAGGCGATCTCGCAGGCATGAGCCACGCCAACAACTTCACCTCCGACCTCAACGCATGGGTTGGTCTGTTCGGACAGTTCGCAGCTGCAATCGGCACTCCGGTCGACGCCGGCACCCTGTATGGCACGCTGTTCCGCGCCGCCATCGCGGACGATGTTGACTCCAACTGCGGCGGACTCATCAACTACCCGTTCCGCTCCGGCGAATTCCTCGCAGGACTGCCCGAAGGCCGCCCGCTGTTCGCGCGCGGTCCGGAAGCCCGCATGAGCCTCGGCAACTTCATGCGCGCCCAGCTGTTCAGCGCATTCTCCCCGGTGAAGATCGGCATGGATGTGATGACCAAGGACGAAGGCGTTGCCGTTGACTCCCTCGTCGGCCACGGTGGCATCTTCACCACCCCGAAGGTCGCCCAGAAGATTCTCGCAGCCGCATTCGATACGCCGATCAAGGTGATGTCCACCGCTGCCGAAGGCGGCGCATGGGGCATGGCCGTGCTTGCCGATTACCTGTGGCACGCCGACCAGCCGCTCGACGAATTCCTTGACGCTCGCGTGTTCGCCGATGCCGCTTCGACCACGGAAAATCCGGATGAAGGCGATGTCGCGGGATTCGAGGAATTCTTCGATCGCTTCCGCAAGGGACTGCCGATTGAGCATGTTGCAATCGAAAGCATTCCGCTGGAAACCAAGTAAATAAATATTTTAAAAACTTATTTCAATTTGAAAGGAAATGATTATGGCTACTTTGGCTGATTATGGTCCTGAGGTTCGTGCCGAGGTCAAGCAGGTGCGCGAGGTCGTGGCGACCTTGCATGAGCAGCTGATCAAGTGGAACCTGGTGGTGTGGACGGCTGGCAACGTGTCGCAGCGTCTGCATACGGCGGATCTGATGGTGATCAAGCCGTCGGGCCTGCGTTACGAGTACCTGACGCCGTCGAGCATGGTGGTGTGCGATCTGGACGGCAACGTGGTGGACGGTTCGGAGGCTCCTTCCTCCGATACCGCGTCGCATGCGTACATCTACCGTCATATGCCGGATGTGTACGGCGTGGTGCATACGCATTCGACGTACGCGACGGCGTGGGCGGCGACTGGGCAGAACATTCCGTGCGGTCTGACGATGATGGGCGACGAGTTCGGCGGTCCTGTTCCGGTGGGTCCGTTCCGTCTGATCGGTTCCGAGGCGATCGGCGAGGGCGTGGTCGAGACGCTCAGGGAGTATCCGAAGTCTCCTGCGGTGCTGATGCAGAACCATGGTCCGTTCACCATCGGCAAGGACGCGGAGTCGGCGGTGAAGGCCGCGGCGATGACGGAGGAGGTCGCTCATACGATGTGGGCGGCGAGGCAGCTGGGTGAGATCATTCCGATTTCGGATGAGGATATTGCGAAGCTGAACGATCGTTACACCACGTCTACGGCCAGCACTGAGCTGCAATCCTACGATTCCGTAATCCTACATAATTTCACAATCGTACGAACTCGCGCTACGCAACAGAACGACGCGAAGCGCGAGTTCGCAATCGCAATAAATAATTAAAAACTCCATAAACAACGAAGTAAAGGAACAATCACATGGCAATGGAAAACCCGTTTGAAGGCAAGGAAGTCTGGTTCGGCGTCGGATCCCAGGATCTGTACGGCGAAGAAGCGCTGCGTCAGGTGGCCGAGCAGTCCGGCGAAATCGTCGACGCGCTCAACGCAACCGGCAAGATCCCGGTCAAGGTGGTGCTTAAGCCGACCCTGAAGTCCTCCGATGGCGTCAAGGCCTTCATGGTCGAAGCCTCCGCCAACCCGAACGTCATCGGCGTGATCACCTGGTGCCACACCTTCTCCCCGGCCAAGATGTGGATCCGCGGCCTCGAAGTGCTCACCAAGCCGCTGCTGCAGCTCAACACGCAGCACCACTTCGAAATCCCGTGGGAAACCATCGACATGGACTTCATGAACCTGAACCAGGCCGCACACGGCGACCGTGAGTTCGGTTACATCCTGACCCGTCTGGGCATCAACCGCAAGATCGTGGTCGGCCACTACACCGATCCGGCCGTTGCCGAAGAAATCGGCACCTGGGCACGCGCCTGCGCCGGCTGGGATGCTTCCAACAACATGAAGGTCATGCGTTGGGGCGACAACATGCGCAACGTGGCCGTCACCGAAGGCGACAAGACCGAAGCCGAGCGCGTGTTCGGCGCATCCATCAACACTTGGGCCGTCAACGAGCTCGTCGCAGCCTACGAAGCCGTCAAGGACGATCAGGTCAAGAGCATCATCGAAGACTACAAGGTTAAGTACGACGTTGATCCGGCTCTGCTCGACGCCAAGTACGATTCCCTGTTCATCGCGGCCAAGGAAGAAGCCGCCATGGTCAACATGATGCGCGCCAATGGCTGCACCGCCGGCGTGACAACTTCGAAGACTTGGGTGCCCTCCCGCAGCTGCCGGGCGTGGCCCGCAGCGCTTCCCGTCCGAGTACGGCTTCGGCTTCTCCGCCGAAGGCGACTGGAAGACCGCAGTGCTCGTGCGCATCGGCGCAGTGATGGGCTACGGCCTCGAAGGTGGCGCTTCCCTCATGGAAGACTACTCCTACAACTTCACCCCGGGCAACGAGATGATCATGGGCTCCCACATGCTCGAAGTCTCCCCGTCCGTCGGCACCATCGCCAAGCCGAAGCTGGAAATCCACCCGCTCGGCATCGGTGGCAAGGCCGATCCGGTGCGCCTGGTCTTCACCGTCGCCCCGAAGAAGGACGCCGTCGTCGTGTCCATGTCTGACGTGCGCGAACGCTTCCGCCTGACCATGAACCTGGTCGACGTGGTCGAGCCGCTCGGCGAACTCAAGCAGCTGCCGTGCGCCCGTGGCCTGTGGAAGCCGCAGCCGGATCTCAAGACCTCCGCCGAGTGCTGGCTGCGTTCCGGCGCATCCCACCACACCTGCATGACCACCTCCGTCGGTCGCGAGGCTTGGGAAGACTTCGCCCGCATCGCCGGTGTCGAACTCGCCACCATCGACGCGAACACCAAGGCCGCAGAATTCGAGCGCGACCTTGAGATCTCCGAAATGTACCACCGCCTCAACAACCGTCACTGACATAACGGAGCGTTAACGGCATGGCAGAAGACTCGACGTACCCTCGTACGCCTTCGCCTTCTGCCGCACCGTTACCGCACGCGTTATGCACTGACGGAACCGTCGCTGATTGTCGCTTTACTGACAATGGCTGATGGAGTGTCGTTAGCCATTCTGGATTCATCACTAATCTCTGCCATATGAGCGCCGGCGGGTCGGATCGCTTCCGATCTCCGGCGCTCGTTTGCATTCCTTGAAAGTTGTACGGACAGAACAAAAGCGTGGGGTGCGAGAGAACGTTTGTATTCTCTCGTACCCCACGCTTTTATGTATTATGCGATTCAGCGCTTGCCGGAGTACAGCTGCTGATCGATCACCTGTGCGAACACGCGGTTCACTGCCGGACGCACCACTTTCAGCGACGGGGTCAGGCACTTGTTTTCCTGCGTGAACTGGGTATCCAGCACTACGAACTTACGTACGGATTCGGCGCGGGAAACGGTCGCGTTCGCCTTGTCGACGTACTTCTGGATTTCGTCGTGAACGGCGGCGGCCGCAGCCACGCGATCCAACGGCGTATCGGCAGACAGTCCAATGGAAGGCAGCCAAGCCTCCAATCCTTCCGGATCCAACGTGATCAGCGCACCGATGAACGGACGATTGTCGCCGACAACTACCGCATGCTCCACAATCGGACATTTCACAATCTCCTGCTCCATCGGAATCGGAGAAACGTTCTTGCCGCCGGCGGTGATGATGATGTCCTTCTTACGGCCGGTGATCGTAATACGTCCCTCGTCGTCAATCGACGCCAAATCACCCGTTTTCAGCCACCCATCCTCGGTGAACGCTTCCGCCGTCTTCTCAGGCAGGTTGTGGTAGCCCCTGAACACGTTCGGGCCCTTCACCTGAAGTTCGCCATCATCGGAAATGCGCACAGACGATCCCGGAGCCGGTTGGCCGACAGTGCCGATCGCATTGTCGGTGACGCGGGTCGCGGCGAACGGCGCAGCGGTTTCCGTCATACCGTAACCCTGAATCATCGGCAGGCCGATACCGTTGAAGAAATGCGCCAGAGACACGTCCAGAGGAGCACCACCGCATGCCACGTAGCGGATGCGCGGGCCGAGAGCGCTACGCACGGTACGGTACACGGAAGCCTCATACGAAAGATGCTGCGCGATCTGCTTGGCGGTCGGGCGTTCGTCGGCCTGCTGCATGCGCGACCAATCGCGTGCGGCTTCGGCAGCCTTGAGGAACAGGCGTCCCTTCCAACCCGTGCCGGCCTTGCGGGAGGCCGCGTTATACACCTTCTCGAACACGCGCGGCACGCCCAGCAGATAGGTCGGTTCGAAGGAGCGCAAATCGGGCAGCAACGTCTTTGTGTCCGGCAGATAGCCGACCACGCCGTCGTCGGAAGCGATTGACGCGTACTGGATGAACCGTGCGAAACAGTGGGCGAGCGGCAGGAAGAGAAGCAGTCTCGGATGATCTTCGAGAATGATCTCATGCAACGCCAGACTGCCCGCGCGCGTGATCGATATGAAATTGCGGTGCGAAAGCTCGGCACCCTTTGGAGCTCCCGTCGAACCGGACGTGTACACGATGGTGGCCAGATCGTCTGCATGCACCGAATCGATGCGCGCTTCCAGCTCCTCGTCGGACACGGTGACGCCCAAACCTTCCAACGCGCCCATGGCGTTGGAGTCGAGCATCAGAATGTGCTTGAGAGACGGGCAGCGGTCGATTACGGAGTCGAGACGGTCGAAGCGCTCGCGATTGTCGGCGATGGCCAGTTTCACATCCGAATCGTTGAGGATGCGCTCGGCCTGCGCCGCGGAATCGGTGTCGTAGATCGGCACGTTCACCGCGCCGATGGCGGCCAGTGCGAAGTCGAGCACGCCCCACTCGTAGCGGGTGGTGGAGAAGATGGTGACGGCATCGCCCTTGTTGATGCCGAATGCGATGAGCCTTTTGCGGCGGCGAGCACGGCATTGTGGAATTCGCCGGTAGTGACCTTCGTCCATTGGCCGGGGGCGGTTTTGCGTTCCGCGATCACGGTATCTTCGCCAGTGCGCGCTATGCGTCCAGTAAGCAGGGAATAGATGGATTCGTCGTCGCGCACCTCAACGGATTCGCCCGGGGTGGTGTACTCGGTGAGCATGAAGCGTTCTCTTTCTCGCGGTTTTTGCGTTGTTTCCGCGTATTTCTGCTTGTGATGCGTGCGGGAGCGATACAAACCGTGTGTCCGCGTTTCCTACCCCTTGCGCACCTTGCACATTCTAAGTTACGGGGCCGTAAGTCTGCATTGTGAGAAGCGACAAGAAATATTTCATCAACTTTGTATGAACTGACAAATGGTGCTATTCCGTCAAAAATCAAGTGTTTGGTGTCGCGCTGTATCCGTTCGAAAAAAGGCTTGACGTAACGGTTGCGGGGGAGTCGCCATGCTTCCCATATATCCCCGAAAGGACCGTAAAACCAGCGAAATGCGAAGAAATGGTGGTGCGAGCGTTTTTTATCGAGTACACTCACGAGTGACGCAATTTACCCCTTGCGTCAGAGGGCTGCCTGCTCAACGGCGAACATCCAGCCTTTCTCTTTTCAACGTTGCTGATTTGAGGTCGATTATGGCAATTCGATTGCGACGGTTCGCTGTATGCAATGCGCCCTTGACGATTGCGAGCTGCCTTGGATAGCTGAAAACGGTTTGCCGCGCACCGGTTTTCCCGTATTGGCCTGTTGCGATTCGTTTGTTGGATGCATGGCGATTGCGCTTTGGGCCGTAGGCGAGCTGGCAACGCGAGTGCGCTCATTGGACGGAAGGTGTTTATGTTTGACAAGAGGCTGTTTTCCCTCGCTCCCGGCGTGGGGCGGTTGGTTGCGGCGAAAGTGCTCTGCCAATGGGTCGGACTGCTGGCCAACGTCGTGTTCGTGGTGACGGTGGTGGTCATGCTTTCGCCGGCGCTTGCCGTGGTGGAATCGGCGTTCGACCCCATGTTCTCCATGGGTGATAGTGGCCTGATTTCCCGCCTGTTCATCGGCTTTGGCTACGGCGGATTCAGTGCGGAAACATACGTCGGATGCGTGCTGGCGATCGTGGTCTGTGCGGTACTGCGTTTTCTGATGATGCGCGCAGCGGCCTATTTCGGCGCGGAAGCGGCTGAGCGTGTCAAACTCGCGTTACGTGAACAGCTTTTTAATAAAATGCTTGCGATCGGACCATCATATTCGCAACATATCAGCACTGCCGACGTGGTGCAATCTGCCGGTGAAGGCATCGAACAAATCCAAAGCTTCTTCGAATTATTCCTACCGCAACTGTTTTATGCGATTCTCGCACCGGTAACATTATTTTTTATAGTTGCGCCGATTAATATGCCGACGGCTGTTACATTGCTTGTATGCGCGCCTTTGATTGTATTGATTGTTGGCATGGTCGCAATGCGCGCAGCCCGAGTATTCAAAAAATATTGGGGAAAATACACCGACATGGGATCTGTGTTTCTTGACAATGTACAAGGTCTTGAAACGCTGAAAACTTTTGACGCGGATGCGCATGCCGCCAAGAAAATGGGCGAGCAAGCGGAACAATTCCGCGTAATGACCATGAATGTTCTGCAAATTCAGCTGCGCTCGCTCACCGCCATGGACGTCGTCGCATACGGGGGTGCCGCGGCCGGCGTGGGCGTATCGATCTGGCAGTATGCGAGTGGTGCCGCATTGCCGCTTGCCGGCGTGCTGCTGATAGTGCTTCTTTCCGCGGATTTCTTCATTCCGCTGCGCCAATTGGGGTCGTTCTTCCATGTTGCGATGAACGGCATGACTTCGACCAAGCGTATTTTCGCATTGCTTGATACGCCGATTCCTGCGCATGGGGATGCAGGAAATGCCGGAATTCGGCGCTTCTGATAACGGTGTGGACGTGTGCTTTGATGACGTGTCGTTCCGATATGTGGACGTGAATACGGATGCTGCGGCGGCTGTGAGTGTGGCTGCGGATACGGCTGTGACGGCGGATATGGAAACTGGAAAAACTGGACAAATCGGGGGAAAGTCCGGTGTGGTTGGTGCTGGAAAACAGGCATGTCGAAAGATGATGATGGTTCGGTCGTCGCATTGCATGGCGTCTCTTTCACTGCGCGGCGCGGGCAGGTGACCGCCATCGTCGGTCCCTCCGGATCCGGTAAATCTACCGCCGTCGAACTGCTCTCCGGAAATCTTTCCGGATATGAAGGATGTATGTGGCTGCAATCCGGAAACACAGGAAACAACTCGACGCAACGGTACCAAATCAACGATCTCTCCATCGAATCCCTTACGAGGGAAATCGCCATAGTGGCGGCGCAAAGCCACCTTTTTGCAGGAACGTTGCGTGACAATCTACTGATGGCCAAGCCGGATGCCACCGAAAGCGAACTGTGGCAAGCGCTGGAAGCGGCGCACATCGACGAATTCGTGCATGCGCAATCGCAAGAACTTGACCTGGCCATCGAACAGGGCGCAAGTAACCTGTCTGGCGGCCAAAAACAGCGCATCGCCATTGCGCGCGCATTGCTGCGGGAGCCTGCCGTCTACATTTTCGACGAAGCCACCAGCAGCGTCGATGTGGAAAGCGAAACTCTGATTTTGCAAACCATTCATGCGCTTGCCAATCGCGGCAAAACCGTGATCATGGTGACGCACCGCATGGCGAATGCAGCCGACGCCGACCATGTGGTGGTGTTCGAACGCGGGCGCGTGGCGGAGCAGGACGCACATGCCGAACTCATGCGTGCCAACGGCACGTACGCCAAACTGTTCCGCGCCCAACAAACCGTGGAAAACATAGGTCTACGCAATAACGCAACCCATTCCACCTCTGCATCCCACGCACTTAAAGCGTCCGATTCTGCAGAATCAGTCACGCAGCGTGCGGAAATGGGTCTCCAAGTGTCCGATTCTGCAGAAACGGACAACCAACTCACTAAAAACACCGCTCAGTTGTCCGATTCTCCCGAATCGGTCACGCAGCGTGCCGAAACTACGTCTCGAATGTCCAATTCTGCAGAAACGGACGCACAGGGTGCGAAAACGGGCGTTCGGATGTCCGATTCGGCAGAATCGGACGCGAAGGCAATGCCGACGGCGCGGGTGATTGCGCGTTTGCTCAAAGAGGTTGGGCCGCAGCGCAAGTACATGATCGTCGCGTGCGTCTGCGGCACGCTCGGCCATCTCGCCGCCACTTTCCTGCCGGTGTTCGGCATCGCGGCGGCCTTCGCTGCAGTCGGCTCACCGGTCTGGAACCTCAGCGTTCCCGCGGCGCTCGCAGCCATGGCCGTATGCGCGCTGATCCGCGGCGGCATGCGTTACGCCGAACAGTTCATGAACCATAACGTGGCGTTCCGTCTGCTTGCGCTATTCCGTGCGAAAGCCTTCGCGGCCCTGCGCCGTCTCGCCCCCGCCAGGCTTGCAGGCAAAGGCAAAGGCGACCTGATCGCACTGGTCACTACCGACGTGGAACTGCTGGAAATCTTCTTCGCACACACCATCAGCCCGGTCGTCATCGCCATCGTGACTACCGTCGTCTACGCGCTCGCGCTACTCACCCTCAGTCCGCCCCTTGCGGCGACGCTCATCATCGCGCACCTCATTATCGGCGTCATACTACCGAAACTCTTTGCATCCGCGGTGCGCGGCATCGGTCCGGAACTGCGCAAGGAGTCGTCCGCCCTCGATGACGAAATGCTTGACGACATGCGTGGCATCGGCGAAATCATCCGCTTCGGCCAAGGCGATGCCCGGCTTGCGTCCATTCAGCGTCGCACGCGCTCGCTGTGGGTCAAACGTGTGCGTCTGAGCGTGAAAAATGGCGATTTTGCAGGATTTGGCGCGGTATTGGTGATGCTGTTCACGGCGATTGCGGCTTTCCTTGCGATGACGTTGTGCACTGCGGTTTCCACTGCCGCCGATATGTCGGAAGGCCTGATGTGGGTGGGTTCCGTGGAATCGAACGCCCCAGCGTTGGTTGCGGCTTTCGTGCTGCTCGCCAGCTCGTTTGGGCCGACGCTTGCGTTGAGTGCGTTGCCGGCGAATCTGACGCAAACGTTTGCTTCGGCACGCCGCCTGTTCGCGTTGATGGATGAGGCTCCCGCTGTGGTCGAGCAGGGGAGCGACGCCCGGAATATCAGGGCATGACAATGCGCGATGTCACATTCGGCTATGGATCCGGCGCCCGTATTTCCGGCGAACGCACGCCAAACGGGCGGTCGGAGCGTGCGACTGGCATGAGTCCGGCACGCCCCGCGGAAGCGCAATCCTCCGGCGAACAAGGTGCCGGCATCGCCTCGCAACCGGTGCTCGACCATGTTTCACTTGATGTTTCACGGCAGGGCATTCTCGGTATTCAAGGCCCGTCCGGGCGTGGAAAATCAACGATGTTGAAACTGCTGATGCGCTACTGGGATCCGGATTCCGGCACGATTTCGCTGTCGGATGTTCCATTGCCGCAGGTTGACGCCGGATGCGTCGGCGCGTGCAGACGATGATGGGGCAGGAGACGTATCTGTTCGACGGAACGATTCGCGAAAATCTCGCTATTGCCTGCAATGACGCCGATTTTTCGGATTCTGGCAGTAATTCTGGCAGTAATTTCTGTAGTAATTCCAGCAGTAATGCTGGTGGTGATTCCGCTGATTCCCCCGATTCGGACCTCGCACACGACATTCCCGATTCCGTATTGCGCGAAGCCCTCGCCAAGGCGTCCGCGCTCGAACTGGTCGATGCGCTGCCGAACGGCTTGGATACGCGGGTCGGCGAGTTGGGAGGGCGCCTTTCGGAGGGTGAGAAACAGCGCATCGGATTGGCCCGCATGTTCCTGCGCGACGCCGATTTGGTGCTGTTCGACGAGCCGACGAGCCGTCTTGACGCCTATAACGAGTCGGTGATTCTCGGGTCGATCAATGATCTTGCCGAGCGGGGGAGCGCCGTCGTGCTGGTGTCGCACCGCGATTCCACCATGCGCGTCGCCGATCGCATATTGCGTATGTAGGGCTCCTTGCAGCATTACGTGGCGCATGCAGTGTCACGCAGTGTTGCGCAAGTGTGTGCGCATCGCACCCCCGTCCGCAATGTGGTCGTATGAAAATCGTGCGTCATTCGTATTTCTTATAACGTGCGTCGAGAGCGCGGTCGAAAGGAGCCGTGCGCGCGAATCGAAAGCGAATGGCGCATATCAGGCAAGAAAAGCGAATGAAATTGTGGAATCGTCGACGGAATCGAAATCGTAACAAAATGAAACAATCATGAAAATGGCAGTTATAATTTAAGAAAAGCAACTTTTTGAGACGTGCAAATATTCAGTTCACATGATTTTGTAACGAAAAATCGTTAGTATCTGTGTCAAGAGATATCCGCTCTGCAGAAGAGTGGAATACGATTCGACGAAAGGCTGGCGATGGCCAACAACAGGAACGAACTGAACAAGAATCTGGCGCAGATGCTCAAAGGTGGCGTGATCATGGACGTCACCACCCCGGAGCAGGCGAAGATCGCGCAGGACGCGGGCGCATGCGCGGTGATGGCTCTCGAACGCATTCCGGCCGATATTCGTGCTGCCGGCGGCGTTTCCCGCATGAGCGATCCGGCCATGATCAAGGGCATCCAGGAAGCCGTGTCCATTCCGGTCATGGCAAAGGTCCGTATCGGTCATGTTGCCGAAGCCCGCATTCTGCAGGCCATCGAAATCGATTACATCGATGAATCCGAAGTGCTGAGCCCCGCTGACGACGTGTACCACATCGACAAGAACCAGTTCGACGTGCCGTTCGTGTGCGGCGCGAAGAACCTGGGCGAAGCGCTGCGCCGTATCGCCGAGGGCGCGTCCATGATCCGCACCAAGGGCGAGCCGGGCACCGGCGACGTGATCCAGGCCGTGCGCCACATGCGCACCGTGAACAAGCAGATCCGCGAACTCGTCTCCCTGCGCGACGACGAGGTGTATGAGGCCGCCAAGCAGCTGGCCGTGCCGTACGATCTCGCCAAGTATGTGCACGACAACGGTCGTCTGCCGGTCGTCAACTTCGCCGCCGGTGGCGTGGCCACTCCGGCCGATGCCGCGCTCATGATGGAACTGGGTGCCGAAGGTGTGTTCGTCGGTTCCGGCATTTTCAAGTCCGGAGACCCGGCCAAGCGCGCCGCCGCCATCGTGCAGGCCACCGCCAATTGGCAGGATGCCGACCTGCTCGCCCGTCTTTCCGAGAACCTCGGCGAGGCCATGGTCGGCATCAACGAAGACGAGATCGAAACCATCATGGCCGCTCGCGGCGAGTGATTGCGCTGTAATTTCGTGCGCTGTGCGCTGTGCGCTGCGTGCGGCTGTCGGCATGTCTGTTCGATGCGCCGCGCGCAGCCCGTTTCGCATGATTCGCGATGATTCGGGTAAGGAGATCCGATGGTTGTTGCCGTTGAATACATTTCGAAGGAAGAATCGACTGACGTTGCCGAAGGTGCGGCTTCCGCGCAGCATGGCGTGACCGGCATCCTGCGGTGCAAGGCGCGTTCGCCGAGCATGCGGCGATGCTGGATCGGCTTGGTGCGCCGTGGAAACTGCTGCGTGCCGCCGAGGATTTCGACGATTCGATCGACCGCGTGATTCTGCCTGGCGGCGAAAGCACCACGCAAGGCAAGTTGTTGCGTTCGACCGGCCTGTTTGAGCCGATCGCAGCGCATATCGCCGCCGGGAAACCGGTGTTTGGCACGTGCGCGGGCATGATTCTGCTGGCTCGCAAGCTGGATAACGATTCGAACGTCTACTTTGGCGCGCTTGACGCTGTCGTGCGGCGCAACGCGTACGGTCGCCAGCTCGGCTCGTTCGCCGCCACCGCCGATTTCGGCTCCGCTTCCGGCGAATCCGCCGTCGTGGTCGGGCCGGGGGAGCGCGTGCCGCGGGACTCCCCATCCGGCGTCGTGCTCAAGGACTTCCCGCTCGTGTTCATCCGCGGGCCGTTCGTGGCTGAGGTCGGCCCGCCGCCACCGTCGAAACGTCGGTGGACGGCAACGTGGTCGGACTCCGCCAAGGCAACATCCTTGCCACCGCGTTCCATCCCGAACTCACCGAAGACACCCGCATCCACGAGCTGTTCCTGGGCCTGTAATCCGTGGTCTGTGGTCCGTTGCTTTCCAATCCCAGCCAATACCGGGGAATCCATTGGAAAAACAATCCCCAGTAATACACCGACTTGTCCACAACGTTTTTTTTCGGACGCGCGGCCGGCGACCGCGACGCCAGCTGACGCCACGGGCGCCGCGGAACGGCCATGCACGGAAGCGGCCGTTGACGGAGCGACATCGGGAAAACGCCGAATCTCGCAACATATTAAGCGATTCAGCTCTAGCGACACCGCATAACGATTTGACTTATTGGTACAGCCGTGTACCATATGAGTTACTGATACACGGCTGTACCAGTGAGAAACAAAGGCCGACGAAGGCGGCCGAACTCAATGGACACCGGAAGCATCGCGAAGCTGGCGATTGTCGGTTTAGCTGATGATACACCGATGTACCAAAAGAGGGAGGAAGTCTGAGGAACCCAGACAAGGAAAGTCTGGAAGCCGGGAACGCCGTCAAGAACAAGGCGGCCGCACCAGAGACTCAGGAGAGAAACGTCCGGCACGGATGAACACCATCTAGCCAATGTTTCGAAGCCGGTCGGCACCTGAAGGAGGAAACATGCGCACCACACAGAAGGCTCTCGCGGCATTGACCGCAGCTGCGACCCTCATCGGTCTGGCGGCCTGCGGCGGCGGATCCGACAACGCCAGCAAGGGCAGCACGGGAGACGCCAACAAAGCCGAGATCGTGTTCTGGGGCTGGGACACCGGCCACACTATGACCAACCTGATCAAAGATTTCCAGAAGGCCAACCCCGGCATCACCGTGAAATTCAACAACACCGGTACCGCCTCCGACACCCAGACCGCACTGAGCAACGCCATCGCCGCAGGCAAGGGCGCCCCGGACGTAGTGATGCTTGAAGATCCGACCGTCACCCAGTTCGCCGTCACCGGTGACCTCGCCGACCTGAGCCAGTTCGGTGCGGACAAGATTGCCGACGACTTCTCCGCAGGCCCGTGGAACAAGCTGCAGTACAACAACAAGCCTTACGCGCTGCCGATTGATTCCGGCCCTGAAGTGTTCTTCTACAACGACGCGGTCTTCAAGAAGGCCGGCGTCGATGGCACCAAGATCAAGACCTGGGACGACTACTATGAGGCCGCCAAGAAGGTCAAGGCCGCTGGCTCCTACATGACCAACAACTCTGGCTCCTCCATGGAATACCAGCCCTTCACCGCGCAGGCTTGGCAGGCCGGCGCCCAGCCGTGGAAGGTCGACGGGGAGAAGATTACCATCGACATGACCAACGATGCCGGCATGAAGAAGTACATCGACTTCCAGCAGAAACTCATCGACGAGGACCTTATCGACACTAAGACCGCCAACTGGTCCGACGACTGGAACCGCGAGCTCAACGACGGCACCATCGCCTCTCTCACCATCGGCGGCTGGATGCCGGTCAACCTCATGAACGGCGCTCCGGACCAGGCCGGCAACTGGCGTGTGGCCCAGCTCCCGCAGTGGAACGAGGGCGATGAGGTCTCCGCCGAAGACGGCGGCTCCGCGCTCGCGGTGGTCAGCCAGTCCAAGCAGCAGGCCGCGGCCTACAAGTTCGTCGAATACCTGACCCACGGCGAAGGCGCGCAGACCATGGCCGACACCGGCACCTTCCCAAGTCTCAAGAGTATCCTGACCTCAAAGAGCTTCACCGACCCGAACACCGAAGCCAACAAGAAGGTCAACGACTACTTCGGTGGCCAGAACGTCAACCAGGTCCTGTCCGAAGCGGCCCAGCGCAAGGTCTCCAAGTTCGCCTACCTGCCGTACAACCCGTTCGCGCAGTCCAGCTTCGGCGACCAGATCTCCAAGGCCTACAGCAAGAGCATCACCCTCAAGGAAGCCTTCGCCAACTACGCCAAGGCGCTCGCCGACCATGGCACCCAGCAGGGCTACACCGTCACCAACAAGAGCTGATCGTGGGTATCGCATCCTGAAGCCAACGCCGGCAGGTGATGGCCAACACGGCCTGCAGGCGAACAGTCAGCAAGAACCAAGAGGCATACCAAGCGGGGAAACGCCTCGGGCGGGTTCCCGCCTTGTCTATGCCCGTAATCGTGCGAAGACAATCGTGTGAAGAAAGAAGAGCAACCATGACTCAAGCAGCAGCAAGCGTCGCGGCGCCGTTGCACACGCCGGCCGACCAGGTGCGCGTCAACAAGCACCACGCGGACTGGCGCGGATGGAAATTCATGTGGCCGTTCGCCCTGGTGTTCGTGTTCGTGTTCATCATCCCGATCATGTACGCGGTCTACATCAGCTTCTTCCAGAAGAAGATGATCGGCGGCACCCAGTTCGTGGGATTCGCGAACTACATACGCCTGTTCCACGACCAGCAGTTCTGGAGCGCGGTCGGCAGGGTCGCGCTGTTCACCGTGGTCCAGGTGCCGATCATGCTGTTCCTCGCCGCGGCGATGGCCCTGGCGTTGGACTCCATGAAGCTGCACGGCGCGAAGTTCTTCCGTATCTCCACGTTCCTGCCGTATGCGGTGCCCGCGGTCGTGTCGACCCTGATCTGGGGGTTCATGTACGGCGCGAAGTACGGTCTGGTGGGTTCGTTCAACGGGTTCTTCGGCACACACCTGGACATGCTCTCGCCGAGCGTGCTGCTCGCGTCGATCGGCAACATCGTGACGTGGGAGTTCACGGGTTACAACATGCTGATCTTCTACAGCTCGCTGTCCACGATCCCGCATTCGCTGTACGAGGCCGCGTCGATCGACGGCGCCTCGGAGTGGCAGATCATCAAGTCCATCAAGCTGCCCGAGCTCAAGGGCTCGCTCGCGATCACGGTGATCTTCTCGATCATCGGCTCGTTCCAGCTGTTCAACGAGCCGAGCATCATGCAGAACATGGTCCCGGGCAACGCGATCAACACGTACTACACGCCGAACATGTACGCGTACAACCTGTCCTTCGCGGGCAACCAGTCGAACTACGCGGCCGCGCTGGCGATCACGATGGCAGTGATCACGATGGCGATCGCGTACGTGGTGCAGATCAACAGCATGAAGGAACAGATGAAGTGAGCCCCGAGGGGCCGCGTCCCGGTCGGTGGTGCCCGGGACGCAAGGGGAAACGGAAGATTCCATCCGGTAAGGAGCGAAAAATCATGAGCAGCAACAACGCGCAGGCGCAGGCCCGCGAGCATGACAGGGCCGTGCGCAGGGCCGAAAGGGAGCGCGCCAAGAGGATAGCCAGGGACGAGGCCGCGGAACGCAGACGCGCGGCGAGAAGCGGGTTCGCGAACGTGTCGAACCCGAGGCGCAGCAAGCTGCTGACCCTGGTGTGCGCGGTGTTCGCCGTGTACTGCCTGTTCCCGTTCGTCTACCTCGCGGTCAACGCGACCAAGACCCAGGCGGACTTCACGTCCACGTTCGGTCTGGGCTTCGGCCGCACGTTCGCCCTGTGGGACAACATCAGGACCGTATTCACGTACGACGGTGGCATCTTCGGGCGTTGGCTGCTGAACACGATCCTGTACGTGGTCGTGGGCGCGGGCGCGCGACCCTGCTCGCGATCCTGGGCGGCTACGGCCTCGCGAAGTTCCGTTTCCCGGGACGCAGGGCCGTGTTCGCAGTCATCATCGGCGCGATCAGCGTGCCGGGCATCGCGCTGGCGGTCCCGCAGTTCCTGCTGTTCGCCAAGCTGAACCTGACGAACACGCCGTGGGCCATGATCATCCCGAGCCTGGTATCGCGTTCGGCCTGTACCTGATGTGGATCTTCTCGGAGCAGGCCGTGCCGACCGAGCTGCTCGAGGCTGCCCGCGTGGACGCGCCGGCGAGCTGCGCACGTTCTTCCAGGTGAGCCTGCCCCTGCTCGCGCCCGGCATCGTGACCACGGCCCTGTTCTCGATCGTGGCGACGTGGAACAACTACTTCCTGCCGTTGATCATGCTCAAGGATTCGAACTGGTATCCGCTGACGATCGGTCTGAACCAGTGGAAGGACCAGGCGAGCACCGCTGGCGGCCAGGCGATCCAGAACCTGGTGGTCACGGGTTCGTTGATCACGATCGTCCCGTTGGTCATCGCGTTCCTGTGCCTGCAGAAGTACTGGCAGTCCGGTCTCGCCGCAGGCGCCGTCAAGGAATGATCGCAACGGTCGCATGCTGAAATTTCGGTAAAGCGCATACCGATTTTTCGGCAATCGTCCGAAAGAACAAAAAATAAGACCTCGGGGGTGTCATCGTGGACATCCCCCGGGATCATCTCAAATATCTTAGTAAATATATATACTAGATTTTATAAAAAGATTTTACGAGAGCTTTCGAAGGGAAGC
>ENA-OQBU01000060-OQBU01000060.1-human-gut-metagenome-genome-assembly--contig:-NODE-60-length-34555-cov-4.453003_pt1 | contig 34555 bp, 39 predicted proteins | sample MGYA00242492_ERZ504566 | MGnify/ENA primary metagenome ERZ504566 (study PRJEB26092, sample SAMD00036261) | human gut metagenome | host: Homo sapiens | study: EMG produced TPA metagenomics assembly of...
ATGAACAAATGAACAACCATCATTGGATGAACGGCATCGTGCCCATCAACCGCAACCACCAGATCCTCGGACGATTCGCATTCCTTATCGCCTGCGATCTGGTGGCGGGATTGGAAGTGGCCGTCAGCATCGCCTGCGCCGGCACCATCATGCACGAGCCAGTTAAAGTGACGGATGCGATCGACTTCGCCGCGATGACCGTGCTGACCCTCGTGCTGCTCAACGCCATCGTGCAGCCGTTCCTGTACCGGTTCTCCCCTTATCGCGCCATGGCCGCCATTATTCTGAGCATCGGCGTGATCGTGGGCACGGTCATCGGACTGCGCAAGGCATTGCCGGAATTCGAAAAGACCGTCGAACAGCTGGCCGAAGCGATCAGCCGGCACCAAGCCATTGCATTAGCGACATTCTTGATCATCGACGTACTCGCCTTGGTGTTCTCCAGCAAGATATCGCTGCATATTTACGGTAGCAAGGACATCTGAACCGAGCCAGCCGGTAAACTCTTATGGAACGGATTTGGGGTCTTCCGAATCAACGGAAAGCCCCAAATGCATATATCCCCGCACGACGCCGGTTCCTACAATACGGCAGGCGCGTCGTGGAAGTCGAACATGACACCATCCGCCAGACCGCAAATCGCCGGCCAATCGGCATCGGACGAATCGTCGTGCATGGCCCATACCTTCATGCCAACCGACTTGGCGGAACGCATGCCGATCAGCAAATCTTCGAACACGGTGCACTCCCCCGGCTCGACTCCGAGGCGAGATGCAGCCAACAGATACACGTCCGGCTGGTCTTTGCCGACGTCGCCGGCATCATCGACACTGACCACTTCATCGAAGTAGCCGAAAATGCCAACATGCTTCATCGCCGGCTCTCTCAGCATCGGCGGCAGCGATGTGGCAACGGCAAGTTTCGCTCCACTCTCTTTCAATTGAGCGAGATATTCACGTGCATACGGTTTGGCTTCGACCACTGTGGCATACATGACGCGGGCCATATGATCCCACTCATCCATCAGCTCTTCGGGAGTGTCGGTAAGGCTGAAACGCGCAATCGTATATTCGGCGATCTGGCGGAATTGCATGGCCGCGACTTTCGTCATGTAATCGTCCGGCACGTCAATGCCTCGTTTTGAAAGAAAATCGATGTCAACCTGATCCCAAACGCCCATGGAATCAAGCAGCGTGCCGTCAAGATCGAAAATGGCGCCCTTGCCTTGATTGCCCGCCATCGATATCCTCCTTTATTATTGTGCATCTTACGTTAATCGAGAACCGATGATTTGAGCAGTTCTTCGGCATGTTCCAGCGACGCTTCGCTTTCACTGCCGGAGAGCATACGGGCGATTTCGTGCACACGCGCCTCCCCACGCACTTGATTGATGGTGGTGGCGATTGATCCGTCATCCATTTCACCTTTGGCGACCACGTACTGTTCGTCCGCCCAGGATGCGACCTGTGGCAGATGGGTGACGACAATGACCTGCGCGGATTGAGCGAGTTTCGCCAATCGCGCGCCAAGCTCCACCGCGGTTTTGCCACCGACGCCTGCGTCGACCTCGTCGAAAATGAACGTCATGGGAGGTACGGAACCGCCCGCCACCACATGTTTTTCCGCCGCAACGAGTTCAAGCGCGAGCATGAGCCGGCTCAGCTCGCCGCCGGACGCGCTTTTGCCCATCGGCATTTGCGGCGAACCCGGGAACGGCGTGAACAGAAAATCGATGCCGTCAGCGCCGGAAGCGTCCAAATGTTCACGTTCCGATACACGGATCTCTAGTTTCGATCCGCTCATGGCAAGAGATTCGAGTTCCGCAGTGACTTTGGCGGCGAGTTCCTTCGCGGCAGCGACACGCCTTTTGCTTACCGCACGCGCCGCCTTCAACGCCTCACCGAACAGTTTTTCACGTTCCGCCTGCAATTGACTAACTTTTTCCGGAGACGCGTCCAGATCCTCCAAATCGAACACCGCTTGATCTCGCCACGCAATCACGTCCGACAATTCCGGACCCCAACGACGAACCAATTCGTCAAGCTCATGGATCCGCCCGTTGATGGCGTCCAAGTCTTCCATGCCGAGATCATTGTCGACTTCGCCCGACAAGGTGAACACCACATCAGACAAATCAGTGCTGATGGAATCAAGCCGATCGGCCAGTTCCGAAAACACGCCGTCCACATGAATGGCGCGAAGCGCTTGCGACGCGCGATCAATCAGATCGGTGGCGCTGGATGATTCAACATCGTCAACAACCTGTGAAGCGTCCAATGCGCTCAACGCACGGTTCACCCCTTCGGCGATTTCGGCCGCGTTCTCAATGCGATCGCGCCGGGCACGCAACTCGGCCATCTCCCCCGGCTGCGGATCGATGCGGTTGATTCGTTCGATGGACTCGCGCAGGTAATCCGCCTGCTGGCGCATGGACGATTCCTGACTCGACAGTCGTTCCAACCGCTCATCCATGGCACGAAGCGCATTCCAAGCTTTGCCGTATGCGACCAACGCTACATCATCGCCGGCATAGCGTCCAAAACTCACGTTGCCGCGTCGAAGACGCGATACGCAACTGGTCGGCCTGACCATGAATCGTCACCAGCTCCGCTGCGATCGACCCCAGTACGGAACGAGGCACGCTACGACCAGACAGCATGCTGCGGGAGCGCCCGGAGGCAGGAACCTTGCGCGACAGGAACAGTTCTCCGTCTTCAGGTTCGAAACCCGCCTCGTGCGCGGCTGCGACCGCGGCCGGTGACGAGGCGACCTCGAACACGCCCTGCGCCCACGCCTCGTTCGCTCCGACCGACACGCGGCCACCGTCGGAAGGACCGCCGGGAAATCAGCCGAATCGCACTGAGCAGCATCGACTTTCCGGCACCCGTCTCACCGGTGATCGCCGTCATACCGCCGGGCAGGCGCGATCAGCGCGGAACGGATCGGCCCAAGATTATGAATCTCAAGTTCTTCAAGCATCAGTGTTTTTACTCGTTCGTTTCTTTATCTTCCGGAAACACATGCCCATGATGCACTCCCCCGGTTTTACGCGCCTGCTCGCGCCAACCGACAACAGGAAGATCGAATTTCGTGACCAGACGATTCGTGAACGGCACGCCGGAAAGACGGGCCAGGCGCAATGTGCTCTTCGATTCGCGCACCTCAACCCTAGTGCCCCGCGGCAACGCGCATTGGCGACGGCCATCGCAGCAGATCCAACCATCCGACGTGGAATCCTCAAGGATATCAATGGCGAATGTGGAACCGGAGCCAATAATCAATGGGCGAGCGAACAGGGCGTGGGCGGCCAACGGCACCAACTGCAACGCCTTCACGTTCGGCCACATGATCGGTCCTCCGGCGGAGAACGCGTATGCGGTTGAGCCGGTCGGAGTCGACACGATCACGCCATCGCAGCCGAAGGAGCTCATTTCCACATCATCCACACGAATCGACAGTTCGACCATTTTGCCACGGTCTGCACGCTCCAACGTGATGTCATTCAACGCCCAATCCTCAATCGGCTCGCTTGCTCCCGGCAGCCACACATCGACATGCGCAATCATGCGTTCGTCAATGGAATAATCATGCTCGGCAACCCTGCGGATCGCCTCACTCATCTGGAAGCTTTCAAACTCCGCCAAAAAAGCCGACATGTCCCAAGTTCACGCCAAGAATCGGCACACTGGTGCAGTGCACCAGTTCAGCCGCTCGAAGAATGGTGCCATCCCCGCCGAGCACCACCACGATCTCAGTACGTTCGGAAACCACCGGCGGCTGCTTGCCGAAATCCGGCGCCTCGATATTGTCAATGATCGACACTTCGAAACCGGCCTGGGTCAGCTGCCCGACAGCCTCCTCAACCACCGTGCCACTCTCCCTCAGACGACTATGCGTCACCACCACCGCATGACGGGTACCGAACATCGTTAATCCCTTTCCAGCAAAAGGAAACGCCCTATGGAAAACGCCCATGAAGACGTCACCGACCTCCAGTGTAATCGAACAAATGAACGAAAACCGGCAATGCGCGTCGAAAACATCGCCAAAACCCGCGAACACGCCTCAAATCCGTCTCCGATGCAAGCCACGAATCAGGAATGTCAGCCGTCAAATAGCCTGTTAGTCGCACATATGCTTACAATAGCTCACAGGAACGAAGACCGAACATCGTAAAGAAAAAGGAGAGAGGAACGGCATGTCAAACCTCGTCTTTGACGAGTCCTCCTCCAATCGTGAGGCCTCACATGGCTACGCATGGTGGTTCTCGGGAGATACTTTCGAGAAGGCCATGGCGGAAGACCGCAAGCCACGCAAGCGCGGCCTCACGCGCCGACTCGTCAACCATCCAGGCCGTCTGACCATCTTCTACTTTCTGACGCTCGCGGCGTTGTCCACTACGTTGCTGATGACGCCCATTGCCACGCCGAAAGACGAAACCACTACGTTCACCACCGCGTTCTTCACCGCAGTATCCGCCATTTCCACATGCGGAATCTCCATCGTCAACTCCACCACGCATTGGACCACCTTCGGCCAAGCGTGCTCATCTTCGCCGTGCAGATGGGTGGCCTTGGCGTCATGACATTCGCCTCCTTGATCGCATTGGCCGTGAACCACCATCTCAAGCACGCAGCGCATGCTGACCGCCAACGAACTCGGCACTACCAAGCTCGGTGAAATCAAAGGCGTGCTCACCGTAGTCATCACCACCGCATTCGTCATCGAAGGCATCACATTCGTCGCATTGTTCCCCCGGCCTCTACAAGGTCAACCACGGTAATGTGCGCCACACATTGTGGGAATCGCTGTTCTTCGCGGTCATGGCGTACAACAACGCCGGCTTCACCCCCGACGGCGCCGGTCTGCATGTCAACAACTGGGCGGTCGGCCTGCCGATCCTAGCCAGCGCTTTCTGCGGAACCCTTGGCTTCCCGGTATTGCTGAACCTGATGCGTTCCTGGCGTATGCGTCGTCCTCCGAAGCGTTGGAGCCTGCACACCAAGCTCACACTGACCACCACGTTCTGCATTGTGATCGCCTCGTTCACGTGGTTCCTGCTGATGGAATGGAACAACAAGCTGCTGTTCGCCGGAAACGGCATCGAGCCGCGCCTCTGGCACGCCATGGTCGCGGCCGTCATGCCACGAAGCTCCGGATTTGACCTGTCGTGGATGCCAGGCGTCAGCGACGCAACCAAAGTGTTCCTGTCCATCGTCATGTTCATCGGCGGTGGCAGCACCTCGACCGCAGGCGGCATCCGCGTCACCACGTTCGCGGTGACCCTGCTGACCTGTCGTGCCGCATTCACCGGACGCCACGACATCAACGCATTCCACCGCCGCATCCACACGCAGGCGGTTATGACCGCCGTGGCCGTAAGCACGGCATGTCTCATGCTGGTCACCGTGGTGTCGATGGCGCTGATGATCATCACCGGCTGCTCGCTGTGCGACGCACTGTTCGATACCTGCTCCGCGTTCGGACTGGGTGGCTACTCGGTGGGCGTAGCCAGTGAAAGCAGCCCCACGGTGCTATACATTCTCGCCGCAACCATGTTCATCGGGCGTCTCGGACCGCTCACCATCGCCTACGCGATTTCGCGTCCACACAATCTCGAGGCCGTCCGCTACCCCACCGAGCAGATCGTGGTCGGCTGACGATACGGCTTCATATACTTGCAGTTGCCTGCAATCACACATGAATATAGATTTTTGAAGATGGAATTTCGAAAGGTGCATAACATCATGGCCAACAACACCAGAAGCGTTCTCGTAGTTGGTTTGGGGCGTTTTGGCAGCTCTGTGGCCACCACGCTCGACATGATGGGCCAGGATGTGCTCGCCGTCGACAAAGACGGCGAACTGGTGAACCGTTGGTCTTCGCAGATTCCCACCGTGCAGGCCGACATGACCGATGTGATGGCGTTGGAGCAGATCAACGCATCCGATTTCGACACGGCCGTCGTGGCTATCGGCGACAGCGTCGAAGCTTCCGTCATTACCGCCGGCAATCTGCTCGACGCCGGCATCTCCGACATTTGGGCCAAATCCGTGTCGAAGGAACACGCCCGCATTCTGCAACGCATCGGCGCACGCCACATCATCAACGCGGAAACGACGCCGGCAAACGCGTCGGACATCTTGTGTCCGGCAACTATCTTGACTACATCGAGCTTGAAGGCGCGTACAACGTCGTCAAAATCCATACCCCCGCGCATGTGGTCGGCTACACCATCGAAGACGCTCGCGTGCATGAACGCTTCGGCATTACCGTGGTCGGCATCAAATCGCCGGGCAAGGAATTCGAATACGGTTCGAAAGAGCTCATCATGCACCGCAACGACGAACTCATCATCATGGGCAAGCAGAATCAAATCGACCGGTTCCTACGCAGCTGACACGCTCTTTCCATATGGAAAATCCGGAATTTCATAATCATGATTTCCGGTTTTTCTTTTACTTATCTTATTTGCCTTGATTACACTGCAGACACGGTTCTCTCAACCGGTCGCTGTTTCACTGCATGACCGCGTACAGCAGATATTCGATATTGCCATGCGTGCCTTCAATGGGAGATACTGTTGTGGCGCGCACGTCAAGCCCGTTGCGTTCCGCGCATGCCACGACGGAGGACAGCGCCTGTTCGCGTAATTCCTGGCTTTCGACAATCCCGTTTTTCCCAAGGTTGCCTTTGCCGACCTCGAACTGCGGTTTGACCAGCAGCACGATCTGCGCCTGCGGTGCGGCGATTCTTGCGATCACCGGAATCACATATGTCAGCGAAATAAACGATACGTCGGAAACAATCATTTCCGGACGATACGGCAAATCCTCCGCATACACGTCGCGAATATTGACGCCGCTCATTTCGATAATACGGTCGTCATGCGCGATTTTCGGATCCAATTGCCCATGGCCGACATCCAAAGCGATGACCTGCGCGGCATCATTGCGCAATAGCACGTCGCAGAAACCGCCGGTGGACGCGCCGATATCCAAGCAACGTAATCCTTGCGCGGAACGCAATCCGACGTCGCGAACCGTTCGAACGCGCCGACAAGCTTGTATGCGCCACGGGGAAACGTAGCCGTCTCCCCTATCGGCGGCGATGACGTCATCACCACCGACTTTCGCCGATGCTTTGGTGACGGTGACACCGTTCACACTGACTTTGCCATCCGCGATCAGACGTTGCGCCTTGGAACGACTGTCGGTCAGACCACGTTCCAACAACGCAACGTCAAGACGAACAACCTGAGTGGAATCACTGTTTCGCAATGGTTTTCCAATAATCGGTACGAATTGTTCGTTAGGAAATACGGAATTCCGGAACGATCACGCCACTCACATCTCGCCCGCTGTCGGCCGCGGCCCACATGGCGCAGCATGCGGCACGCAACCCGTCGACGCTGGTGATGTCGGTGACATACAGGCGGTCGCCGTCAACGCGGGCCTTCGCATCGCGGCACAGCCATGCGCCCTCATCATGCACCACTCAGGAGCGGGCTCGTTCAAGCCCCGCAGATCTTTGGCGATGTAGGTCGGGCGAAGATACGCCGGAGCGAACATGAGTTCGCGCGGATCGGTGACGCCGGTCAACACCGCAAGGGAATCGTACCCGCCCCGATTGCCCGCCTCGATATCGGTGTCGAGACGGTCGCCGATGGCGAGGCACTGTTCCTTGTCCACCGGCTCGCCATCATCATGGGCTGCGAGAATGCGCGCCTCGTCATACATGGCGGATTCCGGCTTGCCTGCGGACGAAACCGGTTCCACACCGGTGGCATTGATCACCGCCATGATCATGGAACCGCATCCCGGCGCGATGCCAAGCTCACGAGGAATGGTCAGATCACGATTGGTCACGAAATAGGTCGCGCCATGCTCAACGGCATAGGCGATTTGGGCCATTTCGTTCCAAGACATGTCGGGATACCATCCTTGGATGGCGGCGACCGGCTGCGCTTCTGCGGAATCGACGACTTCAAGACCTTGCTTGGCCACTTCCTCACGCAGATGCTGGGCGCCAAGCACGAAACCTTCGAACCTTCAGGCACGGCACGTGCCACCGTGCGCGCGGCGACAACCGACGAGGTGATGACCTGCCAGGATTCGACATCCAAATCGAACCCCTTCAGCTGGTCTGCCACCACGGCCTGAAGTCGGGACGAATTGTTGGTGGTGTATTCCACCGTCATGCCCAAGGATTCGGCCTTGCGGATATTCTTGGCAGCATGTTCCACCGGGTTCTTACCACGGTAGACCACGCCGTCAAGATCAAGCAGTGCCAGCGAGTATGCTTCGCTGAGCGGCTGATTCGTGGACTTCAGCATGCGGGCCACGTCACCTCACTTGTTATCTTCGGAGGATTCGGAAGAAGCATCCGAAGACTCTTCGGCCTCTTCAGCCTCACCGTCATCATCGGCGTCAGCTTCCGCAGCATCGTCAGCTTCCGCAGCATCGTCAGCTTCCGCAGCATCGTCAGCTTCTGCCGGCTCGTCATCGGATTCCGCGCCTGCTTCCGTCTCTTCGGCCTCAAGCTGGGTTTTCGTCGTTGGTTTCGCCGTTCTCGTCGATGGCTTCGGATTCGTCTTCCTCATTCTCAGGGTCTTCCGGAGCGTACTGCGCGTCATCTTCGGAAATGCCAAGCACGTCCATGAGTTCGTCGTTCAGCTCCTGCATGTCGTATTCGACAACCAGATCGTCGGAAGTCTCATCATCCTCAACATCGGCGTACTGCAGTTCGAGCTTGTCGAGCAGACGATCCAATGCGATGGCCTCATCGGTACGGCCGGCCTCTTCAAGGAAATACTGTTCGGCCTGCACCGCACGCATGCGGTATTCGCCGGCCAATCCCTTGGAACGGCCCAGCGTGTGCACGATCTCGATGGCCTTGTCCCACATCTTCAGATCGCCCAGAGCGCCAGCGTACACCAAGAACATTTCAGCCTTGGCTTCACCGCGCAGATACTTGGCGTCGTCGCTCACAGCCACTTCGATGGCCTTCTTCGGCTCGCCCACGCCACGCTCGCAGTCGGCGATGAACGGCAGATAATCCAGGAAACCGTTCATACGGAACGCGGTGCGGAACTCACGCAAGGCAAGCTTGTAATCACCCTGACGGTATGCCACGAAGGCGAGTGTCTCGCGGGCGAAATCGATGCGGGAAGCCTGGCGGGCCACCCACTTGGCATGTTCGAGGGCCAGCTCCGGGTTGCTCTCCTCAAGCGTGTACGCGGCAAGAATGTGCAGACCAATGTTTTCCGCATGTTCCTTCGACAGGCCACGCAGCGTTCGCGATCGTCGGTGGTGAGCATACGCCATTCGATGCCCTTCGGCATCTTCGGCTCATCAGGACGACGATGCGTGTACGGGTTCTGCGAGGGGAAGCTCACCGTGCCATCGGAATTGCGGCGCGGCTTGGCCATGTACTCGCCACGCTTCTCCTCACGGTAGGCCATCTTCTCTTCGCGGGTGAACTCACGACGCTCCTCGCCCTGCTGCTGGTCGCGATCCTTGTGGAAGTCACGGCGCTGATCGTCACGACGGAAATCCTTACGATCGCCATCACGGAAATTACGGCGTCCGCCATCACGACGATCATTGCCACGGGTGGTCGTCACGACGGAAGTTACGACGATCACCATCACGATGGAAATCACGGCGATCATTATCGCGGTGGAAGTTACGACGGTCGCCATCTTCACGACGGAAGTTACGACGGTCGCCGTCACGGTGGAAGTCTTTACGGTTTCCGTCACGTCGATCGTCACGACGGAAACCGGAACGCTCGCCATCGCGCTGATAGCGAGGATTGTCTCCACGACCGCCACGATAATCGCGATGATCGTCACGACGCTCGCCGTCACGGTTGAACTTGCGCGGACCGTTATGGAAGCGACGCTCCGGGCCTTCCCCCTCACCGTCACGACGGAAATCGCGGTCGCGGTGGAAATTGCCGCCATTGCCCTTGCGGTATCCGCCCTTATGATCGTCGTTGTGGAAGCCGCCGGACTTGTGGCCGTAGGACTTGCCGCCATTGCCACGCGGCTTGAATCCCTTGCCGCCGCGATCGCCCGGCTTGCCCGAGCCGTAGGACTTGTGGTTGCCGTAGGACTTGCCGCGCGATCCGCGCTGTTCTTCTGCCATGCTGTTCCTTATATTCCTTGTATTCCTTGAAAATGGTCTTCGTTTGTTCTTTGCTTACGTTTGTTTGCGCCGCTCGCGATTGCCTCACACGTTTTCGACGACGCCGAGGGCCTTCTTGCCGCGACGAATCAATGCGAAACGGCCATGCAGGAAGTCATTTTCGTTCAAAACCTGCTCTTCGTCTTTAACACGGGCGTGTTCAGATACACGCCGCCAGCCTTAATCGTCTTGCGCGCTTCGGAAATCGACTTGAACAGTCCGGCCTTCATGCCGGCTTCCGCCACACGGTCGCCCACCGCGCTTGGCGAACTCGCCGTCGATCTTCACGCCGTCAAGAGCAGCTTCAAGCGTGGACTCGTCAACGCCCGCAAGATCGCCGCCACGGCCGAACAGCGCACCGGCGGCCTCGATGGCCTGTCGGGTGGCTTCCTCACCATGAACCAGGCTGGTGACCTCCCAAGCCAAGGTGCGTTGCGCCTCACGCGCGCCCGGATTGGTCTTGCTTTCCTCCACAAGACGTTCGATCTCCGCCTTCGGCAAGAACGTGAACACCTTCAGCAGGTTCTCCATCTCGCTGTCAGGGCGGTTGAACCAGACTGGTAGAACTTGTACGGGCTCAGCATAGTGCCGTCAAGCCAGACGGCGTTGCCTTCGGACTTGCCGAACTTCTTACCCTGAGCGTCGGTGATAATCGGGCTGGTGAACACGTTCACATCCACGCCACGTACCTTGTGGATCAGGTCAAGACCGGACGTGAGGTTGCCCCACTGGTCGGATCCGCCAAGCTCAAGCACGCAATGGTATTCGTCGAACAGGTGCAGGAAGTCGTTGCCCTGCAGCACCTGGTAGCTGAACTCGGTGAAGGAAATGCCATCTTCAGAATTCAGTCGACGGGCAACGGTGTCTTTGGCGAGCATGGTACCCAAACGGAAGTTCTTGCCGACGTCACGCAGGAAGTCGATGACGTTCATGGAGGCCGTCCAATCGTAATTGGACACGAAACGAACCGGGTTGCTGCCTTCCACTTCGAGAATGCCGCCGATCTGCGCCTTCAGACGCTCGGCCCAACCAGCCACGACGTCTTTCGGATTGAGCGTACGTTCGCCCGATTGGCGAGGATCGCCGATCAAGCCGGTGGCGCCGCCGACCAGGGCAATCGGATGATGGCCTGCTGCCTGAAGGTGACGCATGTTGATGAGCTGCACCAGATTGCCGATATGCAGAGAGGCAGCGGTCGGATCGAAACCGCAATAATAGGAAATGGGATCTCCGTTCAACGCTTCGGCGAGTCGATCCCTGTCAGTGGACTGGGAAATCAACCCGCGCCATTCCAGTTCATCGAGGACGGAATCGAAACCGGCCTCCTTGAAATCGATGACGTGAGCCATAGCTGTGTTTTCTCCCTATTGAATTGCGGATGATACTGCGTTTTACGCACCCTACAGTTTCGCAGAAGATGAAGACAGGCGCACGCGGTGTTTCCCCATCATCCACCAACCATCGTGCATACAGGTAAAGTTAGAAAGAGCATCCCCATATCAAGAAGGGAGATACCTGCATGGACCGCAAAGGCATGAAGGTTGCGGCTAAGAAAGCCCAGAGACAACATTATTGGATAATAGTCGCCATTTGCCTGTTCGCTTCGGTGTTCGGTGTTGCGTACACTTCATCGACGCTCTCGGTCAGCACCAACATTTCGATCAGCACCCCGCAAACGGAGGATTCCACGCAATCCAACGACATGTATGACGTATTGCAGGATCTTGCCGTAGGCAATGAAAACGATGCCCGTGAAAAGGTCAAGCAAAACCAAGAGCAGATCGTCAACAACGATACCGATGCCACGTTCGGCCGTCGCCGCGGAGTAATCGCGTCCCTGCTCAACTCGTTTGCATCCGGCTCGATGGTGATCGCCGTGGCCGACGCCATTAATTCCGTCACCCATAACGGCGGCGTCTCCATCGCCGTGCCGGTAATACTCTCGCTGGCCGTCTACATTTTCGTCTGGCTGTTCATTCAAGAAACATACCGCATCGTCATGGCACGTATGCTGTTGGAAGGACGTTCCTATAACAAGCTTCCGGCAAGTCGCTTCTTCTACCCCATTCACACGCGCAAATGGCCGCGCATGGCATGGACCATGTTTGTGGAAACGTGTTCCTGTTCCTTTGGAGTCTCACCATCGTCGGCTTCTTCATCAAGCAATATCCTACCGTATGGTGCCGTACATCGTTGCGGAGAATCCGAATATCGAGCTTTGGACGCCATTCGCTTGTCCCGACGCATGATGAAAGGGCATAAATGGGGAATGCTTCGTGGCGGACTGCTCGTTCCTCGGCTGGTACCTGCTCAACCTTATCACCTTCGGCTTGAGCGGCATCTTCTATTCCAATGGCTACAATGCCGCATTCTTCGCGGAATACTATGTGTACGTGCGTTCGATGGCCAAGACTACCGGCATTGCAGGCAGTGAGATGCTCAACGACGAATACCTGTACTTCAAGGCCGACCCGCAGACGCTCCATACCACGTACGCCGATGTCGCCCAATCCGTAGCACAGCTGGAACAGAATCTTGTTCCAGCGCCCAAGCCGCATGGATTCACAGGATTTCTTTCTGAGTGGCTTGGCATCCGCATTCTGCATGCCAGCGCAGTGAACCGCTATGAAGAGTATCGTGAGAATCTTCACCAGATGCAGATCGGCGAGAATATTCTGAATGGCTCCATTTATCCGGGGCGTCTTGCGCCTGCTCCGATGCCGTTCAAATTCCGTGAATCACGTACCATCAGCGCCGACCGCAGCTACTCACTGGTCAATCTGATCATGATGTTCTTCATCTTTTGCTTCGTCGGCTGGGTGTGGGAGGTAAGTCTCGCATTTATTTCCGAAGACATGTTCGTGAACCGTGGCACGCTGCATGGCCCTTGGCTGCCCATCTATGGCACCGGCGGAGTGATCATTCTGGTTCTGCTCAAAAAGCTGCGCGAAAAGCCAGCGCTTGAATTCGTCGCGGCTATGGTGCTGTGCGGCTGCTTGGAATACTTCTCATCGTGGTATCTGGAGATGACGCATGATGGTCAACGCTGGTGGGATTACACCGGATACTTTCTAAATATCAACGGCCGTATCTGCGCCGAAGGATTATTGACGTTCGGCCTTGGCGGATTGGCCATCGTATATCTGCTGGCTCCGGCCCTCGACAACCTGCTCAGCAGAATCGATGCGCGAAAGCTTGGCATCGTGGCCGCCGTGCTGCTCGTGCTGTATTGCGCCGACCAAGTGTATTCCGCGCAACATCCGAATGTCGGTGCGGGCATCACCGACTACAAGGGATCGGACACGTCGCTGGAAGCGCCCACTCCATACGAAATCCGTAAACGATCCGGTGGACTGTCATAGCGTGATTGTCATGCAAATCGCATATCGCAAACAATAATGAAATCGCCTGTCGTTCTTTCGAGCGGCAGGCGATTTCATGCTGTTGCTTATTGCGCGATTATTTGCGACGCAGCATTTCGTGCAGAGTTTCGATGATCTTGCTGTATTTGATGGAATCCGTGAAACGCAGACGCGGGAATGCGTTAATCATACGACGCTGCTGCTTGTTCAGGATAGATGCGGCAGTGGCCTGCATATTGGCAAGAATCTCCTGCGAGGAGTCCGACCAATCCTGGACCTTGTCTTGCACCTTGTCGCGGAATTTGTCTCGGAAAATGTCTTTGCCCCATTGCAGGGAATCACCGGCTTTCTCCGCATATGCCTGCACGGTTTCGCTGAACTTCGCAAGATTGTCGGCCAAATCGATGATGCCAAGCACTGTAATAATGGTATCCGCGACGATAAACGCCATGAAAATCACGCACATCCAGTGCACTACTGGCAAAGGAATCATCTGTGTAATGCGATTCACTTCAGGCTGTATCACATCGGTGATGAGCACACCCAGCAGACCGAACACAATCGCTCCAAGCAAGCAAATGCGCCCTTGAATGTTGAATCGGCGATGACTGTAATCCCACCATCGTGCGTGGAATAGCTTTTCCATGCCCCATGACGTGACATATTCAAGCATGCATGCACCGATTGAAGAAATGAGAAAAACCGCGAAGGGATTATGCAGATCATGCAGCAGCACAATCGCAAGAACGGCTCCGCAACCGTAGATCGGGCAGATGGGACCATTCAGGAAGCCACGATTCACCAAGCGACGTTCCGAAACGGACACGAGAATCGATTCATATACCCATCCGGCAAATGAATAGAACAGGAACCATAAGAACAGGTATTCCAGCATGAGCATGCTTTCGCGCCGTCACTTTCCACTTGTATGCATATTGACTTTCGGCTTGTAGAAGCGCTCAAGACTGACCGTTTCCCGTGTGGCGCTGATCTTATCCGCGACAGTCACCAAATACCCTTCAAGATACCGAGGCGGTATCGGCGTCAAAGGAAACATATGATTCTCGATGCTGTCACGTTCCACTCTATTGAGATGGAAATCGCGCACGGCATTGCGCATGGCGGTGCCACCATGGGTGAAACCATGCATACGATGACGGCCGCCATCATGAGCATGCCAGTCGTAAAGAAAATAATCGTGCAGCAGAGCGGCGCGAATCAACGAATGCAAATCCACCCTATGCCATAAGCGCAGCCTGTCAGCGATCCATACGGCCAGACAGGCCACACGGATGGAATGAGCAAACGTGGTGACCACGCCATGCTGGTAACAGACTCTTTCGATCTGCATATGCTCATGGCACAGTATCTCCTGGCCGTGAAGTCGAACAAGCTGCTGTATCTGCGTTCGTGTCAGTGGCACCGCTTTGCCTTTGCTATGTACTGTTGCTGTAATTATTTGAGCAATGATTCCGGCGTCTTGTATGCCGGGCCGTCGCTGACGGAGTTGGCGAAGGCACGCAGCTGTTCGATGGCGGTTTTCGCGGAAACGATCTGCTCGCGCACGCGCAGCGGAGACGTGCCTCCCTTGCCATTGCGGGCGGAAACAGAACCTTCGGTGGATAGCACTTCGCGCACTTCGGGAGCCTTGTCGGCCGGAAGGAATTCCTTGAAGACCTCGATGAAGTCATCGTCGGCCAGGTCCCACAGTTCCTGGCCGCGGTCTTCGGCGATCTTCACGCATGCACCGGAAAGCTCGTGCGCGTGGCGGAACGGCACACCGTTCTTCACCAGCCATTCGGCGATGTCGGTGGCGAGGGCGAAACCGGTCGGCGCTTCCGCTTCGAGGCGTTCCTTGTTGAAGACCATGGTGCCGACCATGCCGGTGAACGCGGGAAGGAGCACTTCCAGCGTGTCGACCTGGTCGAACACGGCTTCCTTGTCTTCCTGAAGATCACGTGCATAAGCGGTGGGCAGGCCCTTCAGCGTGGTGAGAAGACCAGCCAGATCGCCGATGAGACGGCCGGACTTGCCTCGTGCAAGTTCCGCAATATCCGGGTTCTTCTTCTGCGGCATGATGGACGAGCCGGTGGAATAGGCGTCGTCAAGGCGCACGAACGCGAACTCCTGGGTGTTCCAGATGATGATTTCTTCAGACAGTCGGCTGATGTCGACGCCTGCCATGGCTGCGATGAAAGCGAATTCGGCGACCAGATCACGACTGGCGGTGCCGTCGATGGAGTTCGCGGTTACCTTGGAGAAGCCGAGTTCGCGGGCCACGGCCACCGGCTCCAAGCCGAGGGTGTTGCCGGCGAGGGCGCCGGAACCATACGGGCTTGCATCGATGCGCTTGTCCCAATCGGCAAGACGTTCCACATCGCGCAGCAGCGGCCACACGTGGGCCATGAGCTGGTGTGCGAGCAGCACCGGCTGGGCGTGCTGCATGTGGGTACGCCCCGGCATGACGGTGCGTCCGGCCTTTTCGGCCTGTTCGGTCAGTGTTGCGGCAAGGCCGAGCAGCATTTTGGCGATGACGCGGCTGTGGCGACGGAGCCACATGCGGATCAGCGCGGCGATCTGGTCGTTGCGGGAGCGGCCGGCGCGGAGCTTGCCTCCAAGCTCGTCTCCGGCGATCTGCAGCAGTCCACGTTCCAATGCGGTGGCTTCGTCCTCATCGTCTTCGATCGGAGCGAACGCACCGGAATCGACACGGCGCTGCAGCTCGTCGAGAGCGTCTTCCATTCGCTGCAGCTCGTCGGCGGTCAATAGTCCCGCACGTCCGAGCGCACGGGCGTGGGCTCGTGAGCCTGCGATGTCGTCGTCGGCAAGACGCCAATCGAATTGGGTGGACTTGCTCAGTCGCGCGAGTTCCGGAGACGGGCCGGACTTGAACCGGCCGCCCCACAGGGCGAGGTGTTCACCATTGGTTGTGCTCTCGGTCATTGTTACTTCATTCTCCTTGCAGATATGACTGAGGGAGAGGATACCAGTCAGGATGGTCCTAACGGTACGCTCTCCCCCATTATCAAGACGATTCGGCGTAAAAAACTCGCTTACTCGACGCTGTTTTCCGGAACCTCGATGCCATTGCCGAACTTGACGTCGCGGGCTGCGGCCACACGGCTCGGCAGACCGTAGATGTCGATGAAGCCGTTGGACGACTTCTGATCGAAGCTGTCGCCGGAATCGTAGGTGGCCAGATTGTAGTCATACAGCGAGGTGTCGGAACGACGACCGGTCACGACGGCGCGTCCGCCATGCAGGATCATGCGGATTTCGCCGGAAACGTACTTCTGGGTGTCTTCGATGAAGGCGTTCAGGGACTGCGTTGCCGGGGAGAACCACTGCGCATCGTAGACGAGTTCGGCCCAGCGCTTGTCGATATCGCGCTTGATGCGGTGCTGCTCGCGTTCGAGGCAGCAGTTCTCGAGTTCCTGGTGGGCGGTGATCAGTGCGATAGCACCAGGAGCCTCGTACAGCTCACGGGACTTGATGCCGACCAGACGGTCCTCGATCAGATCGATACGGCCGATGCCCTGTGCGCCTGCGCGACGGTTCATCTCTTCGATGGCCTGCAGCGGGGTGACGTCGTGACCGTCGATCTTGACAGGAATGCCCTGCTTGAATTCGATGACGACCTCATCTTCGACTGGCGGGAATGCCGGATCGTCGGTATAGGAGTAGCAGTCCTTGGTCGGGCCATTCCACGGATCCTCAAGGAAGCCGGTTTCAATGGCGCGGCCCCACACGTTCTGGTCGATGGAGAACGGGCTCTTCTCGGTCTGCACGATCGGAAGCTTGTGCTCCTTGGCGAATGCGATCTCGACGTCGCGGGTCAGCGACAGGTCGCGGATCGGGCTGATGGCCTTCAGTGTCGGATCAATGGAGGAGATGGACACCTCGAAACGGACCTGGTCGTTGCCCTTGCCGGTGCAGCCATGGGAGATGGTGTCGGCACCGAACTGGTGGGCGGCGCGCACGAGATGCTTGGAGATGAGCGGGCGGGAAATGGCGGAAACCAGCGGATACACACCCTCATACAGGGCGTTGGCCTTCAGCGCCTTCATGCAGTATTCATTGGCGAATTCGTCGCGGGCGTCTACCACATACGCTTCAACGGCACCGCAGGCAAGCGCGCGCTGCTTGATGGTTTCGAGGCTTTCGCCACCCTGGCCGACGTCGAGGGACACGGCCACGACATCCTTGCCGGTGCGTTCCTTTAGGTATGAGATGGCGACGGAGGTATCCAGACCACCGGAATATGCCAAGACGAGACGATTCTGATCGCTCATGGTTTCCCTTTCTAACATCAAACGTTATTCATCAGTATATGCAATGCTCTGTATATTTATGCATATACGGTGCGTCGTGTCCACTATACGGCTATTCAGCCTTTGGACACGACGTCCAACAGCCATTGCGCACGCTGTTTCGCATAATCGTCATCGGCGCAAATCACCATGACGGTATCGTCCCCGGCAATGGTGCCGAGCACTCCATCGATGGGCTGCTTGTCGATCACACTTGCCACATACTGGGCCGCGCCAGACGGCGTGTGGACCACCACCAGATTCCTAGCCGCCGCGACCGAAGTGACCAGTCCCGAAAGCACACGATTCATCTGCTGTTCCGTTTTTGCATCAGGATTGGCCGACGCGCTTTCCTCCGGCTGTCTGCCCAGCGCATAGGCCACGGTTCCGTCAGCCAAACGGGTTTTGGTGGCATGGATCTCGTCAAGATCGCGGCTCAGGGTGGCCTGGGTCACTTCGATGCCCTGATCCGCGAGAATCTGGGACAGCTGCGACTGCGAGGTGACGATGCGCGTCAGCAACGCCTGCTCGATGGCGCTCAATCGAGCGGCCCGTGTGGCAGGACGTTGCAGCGCAGGTGTTTGGTCCGTCATCAGGCCAGCAGGCTTTCATCTCCGCGGGCCTTGCCGGCAAGCCAAGTCAGCAGTGCCTTCTGCGCATGCAGGCGGTTACCGGCCTCATCCCAAACCACGGACTGTGGCCCGTCGATGACTTCGGAGGTGACTTCCTTGCCACGGTATGCCGGCAGGCAATGCTGGAAGATGGCGTCTTCCTTGGCATAAGACATGAGTTCGGCGTTCACCTGATAATCCCAGAACGGCTTGGAACGGATGGCGTATTCCGATTCTTCGCCCATGGAAACCCATGTGTCGGTGAACACGCAGTCGGCGCCGGCGACCGCTTCCTTCGGATCGGTGGTCACCAACACGGAACCGCCGGTTTCGGATGCGATGGCTTCGGCATCGGCAACGATCTGCGGATCCGGCAGATAGCCGTTCGGCCCTGCGACACGCACGTTCATGCCGGCCACGGCGCCACCAAGCAGATAGGAGTTCGACATGTTGTTGGCCGCGTCGCCGAGGTAGGCGATGGTCTGGTTTTTCAGATTGTCGACGCCACCACGATGTTCTGCGATAGTCTGGAAGTCGGCAAGAATCTGGCAGGGATGGAATTCATCCGTCAGAGCGTTCACCACCGGATGGGTGGAATACTTGGCCATTTCCTCCACACGATCCTGGCCAAAGGTGCGCCACACCACGCCGTAGGCCATGCGGTCAAGCACACGTGCGGTGTCTGCCACCGGTTCGCCACGGCCCAGCTGGGATCCGGACTTGTCGATGACCAGCGGATAGCCGCCCAGTTCGGCAACGCCAATGGAGAAGCTGGAACGGGTTCGGGTGCTCGGCTTGTCAAAGATCACCGCGATGCCTTGCGGTCCGGCGAACGGCTGATGGTAGAAACGGTCGTTGTGGAATTTGATGGCGAGTTCGAGCACTTGCTTCTGCTCTTCATGGTTGAGATCGTCATCGCGCAACATGTGGCGCAGTTCAGGAGTTGCCATTGTTGGCTCCTTTCAAAATATCCAGTCTGCTTTGATTGCCGGCTATGTTCAGTCGTTGGGAAGATCAGTTGGAATCTTCGCGAGGATGGAGATGGCCTGATCGATGTCCTGTTCGGTCACCACCAGCGGAGGGGCAAGACGAAGCGCATCCGGCGCCACCGCGTTGACGATCAAACCGTGTTCCAACGCCCAATTCATCGCCGCATGCGCGCATGGATGGGCAAGTTCGACCGCGTCAAGCAATCCACGTCCACGCACGGAGACGAAGAGCGGATTGACGCAAGCCATGATGCCGTCACGCAATTGCTGGCCACGCGCCTCAGCGTTGGCCACGAGACCGTCTTCCTCAATGGTCTCCAACGTGGCCATCGCGGCGGCCGCTCCGAGAGGATTGCCCGCAAAGGTGGAGCCGTGGGATCCTGGGGTGAACAGCGCGGAAAGCTTGGCGCCGAAGGAGATCATGCCACCCATCGGGAAACCGCCTGCAACGCCCTTGGCGAAGGTCACAATATCCGGAACCACTCCGCCCGCAAGATCCTCACGCTGGAATGCGAACCAGGATCCGGTGCGTCCGATGCCTGTCTGGACCTCATCGATGATGAGCAACGCGTTGTTGTCGTCGCACATCTGACGGGCCTTCTTCACGTAGTCGGCGCCGAGCGGACGCACGCCGGCCTCACCTTGGATCAGCTCCATGATGACGGCTGCGACAGGACCTTTGCCATATTTGCCGGGACCGGTTTCGGCAAACGCGTCATGCAATGCGGTCTCGTCACCGGCTTCGACGAATTCGATATTGGGAACCAGCGGTTCGAACGCTTCTCGGATGGTGGGCTTCCACGTTGCGGACAACGCGCCCATGGTACGTCCATGGAAGCCATGGGTCATGGCGATGATACGCGCCGGTTTGCCTCCAATGGCAGGCGATGCGCCCGGCAAGGTGCGGCCATACAGTTTGGCGAGTTTCAGTGCTGCCTCGTTGCCTTCCGCTCCGGAGTTGCCGAAATACACATGAGATCCCTCGGGGGCGCCGGCAAGCTCAATGAGCTTCGACGCCAGTTCAATCTGCGGTTCCGTGGCGAAGTAGTTGCTCACATGAGCGGCTTTGGCTGCCTGCTCGCTGACGGCCTTCACCCATTTCGGGTGGGCGTATCCGAGCGCGTTCACCGCGATGCCCGCAAGGAAATCGAGGTATTCATTGCCATCGATGTCCCAGATGTGCGCGCCTTCGCCATGATCCATAACACGCAGCGGAGTACCGAACACGTTCATGTGCACCCGGGGAGTACTCCCCCAGCCACTTGGCGTCCTCGCTGCCGAGGTTTTCCAACTGTTCAGTTGCCATACGAACTCCTCATTTCAATACCGTCTTCGGGAACGACCATGGTTCCAATGCCGTCTGTGGTGAAAATCTCATTCAGGATGGAATGCGGTTTGCGTCCGTCGATGATGTGGGCGCGTGGCACGCCTCCATCGATGGCTCTGACGCAGGCTTCCATCTTGGGGCGCATGCCGCTCTCCAGATCCGGCAACATGTCGCGTAGGTTCTCCACGCCGATGCGACCAATCAGAGAATCCCTGTCCGGCCAATCGGCGTACAGGCCATCCACATCGGTCAGCACGACCAGCTTGCTGGCTCCAAGAGCGGCCGCAAGCGCCGCAGCCGCGGAATCGGCATTCACATTCAACACTTCGGTAGCATCATCCTCATTTGGAGCCACCGAGGAAACAACAGGAATGCGTCCGGCATTGATCAGGTCCTCAACCGCGGATGCGTCGACGCTCACCACGTCGCCGACCAAACCAATATCGGTTGGCGATCCATCGATGATCGGCTTGCGCTGCATGGCGGAAAACAGCGCACCATCCTCGCCGGAAAGACCGACCGCGAACGGACCATGGGCGTTGATCAACCCGACAAGTTCACGGGAAACCTTGCCCGTCAAAACCATACGCACCACATCCATGGCCTTCGGCGTGGTGACCCTCAGACCTCCCTTGAATTCCGACTTAATGCCCAAAGCCTTAAGCATGTGCGAGATCTGCGGGCCTCCGCCATGCACCACAACCGGATGCAAGCCGACCTGTCGCAGAAACACCATATCTTCAGCGAAACAGGCTTTGAGATGATCGTCGATCATCGCATTGCCGCCATATTTGATGACGATGCGCTGTCCGGCGAATTCCTCAAGCCATGGCAGTGCCTCAATCAGCACTTCCGCCTTTTGGTCGGCGCGCAAATCGGTATGCACGTCAAAATGGAATCCAGGTCCTTTGAGTTCCTTGGTCATTACCGTTCAATCAGCTTTCGTAATCTGCATTAATGTGTACGTATTCGTGGGTCAAATCGTCGGTCCAGACAGTTGCTTCCGCATTTCCCGCATGCAAATCTATGTCGATGTGCACCTCGCGCGGAGTCATGTCGACTTCGGATCGGTCGCGTCCGGCTCCGCCGTTCTCACAGATACGCACGCCATTGACATCAACCGTGACTTTATTGGAATCGTATGGCGCGACTTCCGGCGGCACGGTGCCCAACGAGCTGACGATACGTCCCCAATTCGGGTCATTGCCGGAAATGGCGCATTTCAGCAGGTTGGACGCGGCCACCGCACGACCGCAGGCAAGCGCCGCATCCTCCGTGGTGGCGCCGATCACCTTGACACGGATGTCGTGGCTCGCGCCTTCGCCATCGCCGATGATCTGGCGTGCCAGAGACGCCGTAGCCTGCGCAACGAGATCGTTGAATTCGTCCGGATCGGGTTCGATGCCCGAAGCGCCGGATGCGAGCAGGAGCACCGTATCGTTGGTAGACATGCATCCATCCACATCGATGCGGTTGAACGACATCTCCACTCCGGCATTCAATGCCGCCTGCAACTGGCCGGCGCTCACCACGGCATCCGTAGTGATGACGCACAGCATGGTGGCCAACTGCGGGGCAATCATGCCCGACCCCTTGACCATACCTCCGACATGGAAGCCGTTGGAGCCTTCCAACTCAACGGTTTTCGGCTTGGTGTCGGTGGTCATGATGGCATGGGACGCATCCGCACCGGCCTGAGCGGTATCGGCAAGGGCCGCGAACGCTTTGTCTGCGCCAGAAAGCACATGGTCAAGAGGCAGAAGCTCACCGATCAGGCCCGTGGAGCAGACCGCGATATCGCTGTCTTTGGCACCTACAAGCGCCGCGACCTTTTGGGCCGTGGCCTTGGACTGCTCATATCCCGGCTGGCCGGTGCATGCGTTTGCGCCTCCGGAATTAAGGATGACGGCTTTCACATGACCGTCGGCCACGATCTTGCGCGTCCACTGCACGGGAGCTGCGCAGAAACGGTTCGAAGTGAACACTCCGGCAGCCATATCCAGCGGACCGTTATTGACCACAAGAGCCAGATCCTTCTTACCTTCGACTGCGGAAATACCGGCTTCCACGCCAGCCGCGGAAAAACCTTGCGCAAACGTTACGCTCATGGCGCCACTCCAATCTTTGTCAGGCCTGCATCTTCAGGAAGTCCCAGTGCTACGTTCAACGACTGCACCGCCTGTCCGGCCGTGCCGCGGTTGAGATTGTCAATTGCCGCGAAGGCCAGCAAACGCCCCGCCTTACGGTCGATGGCCACCTGAATATGGGCCGCGTTCGATCCGATGATATTGGCGGTGGCCGGCATGACGCCTTCCGGTAAAACAATCATGAAATCCTGATCCGCATATGCGTCAGTCCAAACCTGCCTGATTTCAGCATCTGACATATTCAATGCTGTATCGGTTAGTTTGGCGGAAACCGAAGCGAGAATGCCACGGGCCATTGGCACAAGAATCGGGGTGAATCCCAGCGTGAACTCGTTTGCCGCGGATGCGTTCTTTCCTGCAGCATGGGCGAAGTTCTGCAAAATCTCAGGAATATGACGATGAGTACCGCCGACAGAATACGGTAATGCGGAACCGAATGCCTCAGCTGCAAGCAAATTGACGCGCTTCAGATTCTTCCCTGCGCCGGAGTAGCCGACCACCAGATCGGCAACAATATCCGCCGGTTCAACAAGCCCTTGGGCAATGCCCGGCTGCAGCGCCAATGTGGTTGCGGTCACATTGCATCCTGGACCGGCAATACGCTTGGTTCCTGGAATCACCTCACGCTGGTGCTGGTAAGAACCATCTTCGGATATGCCGGTAATGAGCTCAGGCATGCCGTAAGTCCAGTGCTCATAGAAGTCGCCGCCGTAGAACTCATCCCATGCGGTTTTTTCCTCAAGCCTATGGTCGGCTCCCAAATCCACCACCACGGCATTCGGATCAAGCTGGGAAGCCAATGCACCGGATGCCCCATGAGGCAGCGCAAGGATGATCACGTCATGCCCGTTCAGTACTTCCGGAGTGGTGTCTTCCACCACAAGGTCGGCAAGTTGCGGAATATGCGGCATATGCTTGCCAAGCTTGTCCCCAACGGACGAACGCCCGGTCACGCACGTCACTTCGAAATATGGATGGGCCGCGAGGATACGGAGAGCCTCGCCTCCCGCATATCCGGTCGCGCCGGCCACGGCTACTGTGTATTTGGCCATAGTCACGTCTCTTTTCATTGACTCACTGAAAACACATTCAGCATACACTTTATGCACTATATTGCATAATTATGCATTCGTTTCGTGTCGCATAGTGGTCATTGCGTGACTATGACGATTATCAGAAGACAAGGAAACACGCCGAATCAGGCGGTAATCGACTCGTCTCCTTGGCCTGATCCCGCACCGCCAAGCATGTACTGCAAGGTCTCGTTATACAGGTCGGCAACGGATAGTCCATGCATCGCCAACCAAATCACGGCCAAAGTATACAGCACGTTGATGATCACCGCGGCGAGAGCCAAGCCATACCCTTTCATGTGGAGCTTCTTGGTACGCCACATCGAGATTGCGCCGACCAACGCGGGAAGGACCGGCACCGGCATCAGCACGGCAAGCACGAGAGACATGATCGCATAGGCATCCCAATGGCCGTATGCGGGATTCTGCCGGGGATCGTTGAGATCCAGATTCGGCAGATAGGGCATATTGCCCTGTTGTGGATATTGGTTCGGATCATACGGATTTGCCCCATACGGGTTGGCACCGTATGGATTCTGTTGTCCGTTCGCATTGTACGGAGGCATCGGTTGCTGCCCATTTGAAGGGTATTGCCCCGTTTGGTATTGCATATTCTGCTGCTGTACAGCATCCGCAGGTTGCGGTTCAGGTTCAGGCGCACCATACACGTATGGATCGTAGCCGGCTGGCAGCTGGCTGCTCATCGCACCATATTCGGGTTGGTTGATTTGACCATACTCCGGCTGTGAAGACGCAGCGGCATCGGAAGATGACGAAACCGGAGCAGCATCAGCCGTCTCCTGACGTTCGTCGGTGTTGGTCGGCTGATACTGTTCCGGTTCGTTCATAATCATCCTCTGTTCTTGGGAAGGTCGGGATCAGGCGCGCAGCTGCGCACCCAGCTTGGACGCTTCATCCACAATACGCTTGCGGATGGCTTCGCTGTCTTCGGATGCGAGAGTCTTATCCGGAGCGCGGAATGTGACCGCATAGGCCAAAGACTTTTCGTCCTCGCCCAGCTGGTCGCCGGTGTACACGTCGAACAGCTCGATGCTTTCGAGGCTGCTTCCAGCGGCATCGACAATAACCTGCTTGAGTTCAGCGGCCGTAACGTTGGTGGACACCGTGAAAGCCAGGTCCTGCTTGACCGGCGGGAAGGTGGAAATCGGCTTGGCCTGCACCGGCTTGCCGCTCAACGTGGCGAACAGCGCGGTCAAATCCAATTCGAAGGCCGCGGAATGGGCGGGGAAGCCCAACGCCTCGTTGACATGCGGGTGAAGCTCGCCGACCATACCGACGAATACGTCACCAGCCATCACACGAGCCGCACGACCCGGATGCCATTGCGCCGGCACATCTTCAGCCTTCGGCTGATCCAGCGTGAGAGCTGCACCAATACGGTCGGAGATGCGCTGCACCGCCTCAACGGCGTCAGACCAATCCACTGCGCGGCGCTCGCCCAGCCAACCGGAGTCAACGGCGTTGCCGGTCAGAATGCCAGCAACATGCATCGGCTGGTCCGGAAGACCGGCATCAAGCGCGGCAAGCTGCTCGTCCGTCGGCTTGACTGCACCCGGCAGTGCCGGAATCGCCGGAGCGTTCGGATCCCACAGATACACGTGGCCGATCTCATACAGCGACACATTCTCCACGCCGCGACGCAGATTGCGCTGAACGGTCTGTGCCAACGTCGGAATAATGTCACGACGCAGGAACGGACGATCACCGGCGAGCGGGTTGGCGATCTCCACGCTGACGTTCTTCGTCTCAGCGACGTCCAGCGCGAAGTTCTTGTAATCCTCATCGCCGACGAACGGATAGCTCAACGTTTCCACCATGCCGTATTCGGCAAGTTCATCGGCAACCTGGCGCTTGCGCAGCTGCTCAGCAGTCAGACCGACCTGGCCTTCGACCGGTGCCGGCGGCACGGTGACGGGAATCTCGTCATATCCGACAAGACGCGCCACTTCCTCAACCAGATCGCACGGCTCGTTCAAGTCGGGGCGCCAACTTGGAGGTGCCACGGAAAACTCGCCGTTGCCGCCTCCTGCGACGGAGCAACCGATGTCGGTAAGAATGTCGCTGATGGTGTTCACGTCCGTGTCAAGTCCGGCCACACGAGCCACTTCCGAAGCCTTGAACAGGATCGGACGGCGGTTAGAGACGGTATTGAAGTCGGTCGGTTGCTCGCTCGGCTCGCCATTGCCGTACCTAACCATCAGTTCGGCGGCCATTTGGGCGGCTGCCGGCTGCAGCTGGTCGTCCACACCGCGTTCGAAACGACGGGAGGCTTCAGACGGAATCTTGTGACGGCGTGCGGAACGCGCGATCGACACCTGATCGAAGTGCGCGGATTCCAGCAGGATGTTCTTGGTTTCGGCAGTGACCTCGCCATACATGCCGCCCATCACGCCTGCGATGCCAAGCACACGGGAGCCGCGTTCGCCATTCGGGGAATCGGTGATCAGCAGATCCTCGACGCTCAAATCGTGATCCTTGCCATCCAACGTGGTGAGCTTCTCACCTTCGTTGGCGCGACGCACCACGATCGGTCCTTCGATCTTATCCAGATCGTAGGCATGCATCGGCTGTCCCAAGTCGAGCATCACGTAGTTGGTGACATCCACTGCCAAGGAGATGGAACGCATGCCTGCGCGGGTCAGGCGGCGACGCATCCAATTCGGCGTATGGCTGGCCGGATCGAAGCCCTTGACCGCGCGAGCGTAATAGCGATCGCATCCAACCACACCGTGAATCGGATTATTGTCGTCGACGATCACTTCGATGTCGGTCTTGGTGCCTTCCGGCAGGCCCTTGGTGATCGGCGCCTTCTCGTTCAGGGCGACAGCCGGATCGGTGTAGGCCGCACCGGTGGAATGATGGTATTCGCGAGACACGCCACGGTATGAGAACGCGTAGCCGCGATCCGGAGTGATGTTGATCTCCAGCAGCGGCTCGTCCAAGTGCAGCAGGTGCATGGCGTCGTCGCCCGGCTGGAGCTTCTCATACTCTTCCGGGGTGAAGCCGTACTTGCGAAGCAGGATGATGCCGTCATGGCTATCACCCAATCCAAGCTCACGTTCGGAAGCGCACATGCCGTTGGAGATATGGCCGTAGGTCTTGCGCGGTTCGATCTTGAAATCGCCCGGCAGCACAGCGCCAGGAAGCGTTACGACGACCTTTTCGCCGGCAGCCATGTTCGGCGCGCCGCAGATGATGCCGCGCGGCACCTTGTTGCCGTTCTCATCGGTTTCGTTGTATTCGTCGCCGACGTCAACGTGGCACCAGTTGATGATCTTGCCGTTCTTCTGCGGTTCCGGAGTGGCGTCGACCACGTAGCCGACGACGATCGGACCGACCAGCTGGGAGGTGTGGATCTCTTCCTCTTCGAGACCGACCTTCACCAGATCTTTGGCAAGCTGTTCGTACGTAAGGCCTTCCGGAACCTCGACATGGTCCTTGAGCCAATCAATGTCAACCATTGGCATGGGTCAATCACTCCCCCATCACAAACTGTTCGCTGAATCGCACGTCGCCTTCGACCAGGTCGTGCATGTCGTTGATGTCGTGGCGCAGCAGCAGGGTACGTTCCACGCCGACGCGAAGGCGAAGCCGGTGTAGACCTCGGGATCGAGGCCTGCAGACTTCAACACGTTCGGGTTGACCATACCGCAGCCGCCCCATTCGAGCCAGCCTGCGCCGCCCTTCTTGTCAGGGAACCACAGGTCGAGTTCGGCGCTCGGCTCGGTGAACGGGAAGTAGCTCGGACGCAGACGGGTCTTGGCTTCCGGGCCGAACATGGCCACGGCAAGCTTATCGAGCACGCCCTTCAGGTCGGCCATGGTCAGATGCTTGTCGACCGCAAGAGCCTCCACCTGGTGGAACACCGGCGTATGGGTGGCGTCGAGCTCATCGGTGCGGAACACGCGGCCCGGGCATGCGATGTACAGCGGCACGCCACGGGTGAGCAGACCACGCACCTGATCGGAGGAGGTCTGGGTGCGCAGCACCATGTTGGATCCGACGAATCCTGCGGCGTCCTTGGCCTGATTGCCCTTGACGTAGAAGGTATCCTGCATCTGGCGTGCCGGATGATCGGGGCCGAAGTTCAGCGCGTCGAAGTCGTACCATTCGGTTTCCACTTCAGGACCGTCGGAAATCTGCCAGCCCATGGAGATGAAGAAGTCTTCGACATCCTCCATCAGTTTCGGCAACGGATGGCGCGCGCCAAGCGGCTTGCGATTGACCGGAAGGGTCATGTCCACGGTTTCGGCGGCAAGCGCACGGGCCTCTTCCTCGGCCTTGACCTGCTGTTCCTTGGTGCCATACGCACGACCGAAATCGGCGCGCAGCTTGCCCATGATCTTGCCGGCGTCTTTCTTCTGGTCCTTCGGCAGCGCGCCGATGGCCTTGCTGGCCTGCGTCATCGCGGATTCCGCTCCGGCGTACTGCGTCTTGATGGCTTTCAATTCCTCCATGCTGGAGGCGTTTTCGATTTTCGCGATGCCCTCGGCAACCGCATCGGTTACCGCTTGGGCGTCGAATACCGCACCTTCTGCCACGAGATACCTTTCTCATTTCCCGTTTGTTTTACGCGAAAAAACGCGCAATTTCAACGTTTTTCCGACTTTACATTCTTTCAACATGACTCGACATAGCCAAGCTCAGCAGCATTACCGCCGAACTGGTGCCGAGGTTCAAGGATTCCGCTTTGCCATAGAGCGGTATGGACACGATCCTATCGGTTCGTTCCAAAACTTCCTTGGTCAATCCGCGTGCCTCATTGCCGAACAACACCGCTTTGGCGCCGGCAAGCGTTTCCGGCGCGGCGATTACATCCGTCAGGGATTCCGGCTGTCGGGAATCCGTGCCATATACATCGGCCGCATACACTGCCAGCTCGTGAGTATCGCACCATGCGAAGAAGTCGTCCGTTCCCATGGTCAGAATCGGAAGGTGGAACAGTGATCCCACGGTGGAGCGGATCACTTTCGGATTGAACACGTCCACGCAGTCGTCGACCAATACCACGGCGGAGCAGCCGGCCGCGTCGGCGGAACGAATCACGGTTCCGGCGTTACCGGGATCGCGGACCTGCCAAAACGCGGCGACCATCGCATGCTCGTCGAAATCGTCCGGAGCGGCGGACGAATCGAGGAAAGCCTGCATGTCCGCGACGGCAAGCACGCCTTGCGCGTCGGCGCTCATACGGTGCATCACCGCATGAGTGACCTTGTGCACATACACGCCGGATTGCATGGCCTTGCCCGCCATCTGTGCGACGGCAGGTGTCGCAAACGAGGCATCGGGCTGTGCCGACTCGACCTCAACGTAGAGGTCCTCGACAAGTCCTGGATGCCATGTCAGCAGCTCGCGCACCGATTGCGGTCCTTCCACCATGAAACGGCCAGACCGTTTCCGCCCTTTTCGATCGGCGAGTTCGGACACGCGGCGAACGCGCTCCGACTTGGGATTCGCAATGACTTCGGATTTATAGGCATACGCGTTAGCCTAACACCATTGCCACAACGAATGCCCCATCCATGTCACGTTTTTAATTCAGAAAACTTTCCAGATTCATTCCAGCAGCAGTCGCAGCAGACCAGCCAGAGGGCGCAGTTCGGTCGCGATATGCAGGGTCCGACAAATGATTCCAGCGACTCTGCCGACTCGCAGGATTCCAATACCGATAACAATTCTCCGGATTCGCAGCAGTCCGGCAACGCACAGAGCGATGCCCCAGCGCTGGCAAAACCACTATGCTGTTACTGATTTCCGGGCTTGCGAATCCCACAGAGGGAAAAGTGTTGTGCAACGGCAGCGATTTGTCACAGCAGGATCGTCACCCTTCGCCTTGCCCCGTATTCGACATGTCATGAATTTGGCAGGTCGGGTACGGGGCTTTTGCGCATCCATGAAAGACATGCACGGCTTGCGAGTGTTTCTTGCCACTTTCGATTGGTTTGCGAGCATCAGTTCGTTACACTGATTATCTGATTATTGTCTGATTGCGGTTGGGAGTGCGACATCATCCCATGAATGTTGGAGGTACAAGCATGGATGTCACGGTGTATTTAGGAGCTCACGAAGGCGACAACCCCGTATATAAGCAAGCCGTGGTGGAACTGGCCACATGGATCGCCCAAAACGGGCACCGCTTGGTATATGGCGGTTCCGACGAGGGACTGATGGCGGTGATTGCCGACACCGTGCTTGAGCAGGGTGGCGAGGTGACCGGCATCGAGGCGCAGATGTTCGTGGACAAGGGTGTCGCGCACAAGAATCTGACCCAGCTCACCATCGTGCCGAATATCACCGAACGGCGTACTCGCATGATCGAGCTTGGCGACGTGTTCATCGCCTTCCCCGGCGGCACGGGAACGTTGGAGGAGATCAGTGAGGTTGTGTCGAAGGTTTGCCTTGACCAGTTGACGCAGCCTTGCATTTTCTACAATCTCAACGGTTTCTACGATGACATGAAGGCGTTGCTGCAGCGCATGATCGACGATGGCTTCTCCACAGGGGAACGCCAGCATGGTATCTATTTCGCTTCGGATCTTGCCGAGATAGAGCATATTATCGCCATGCACAAGGCATAGGCGGCTCAGTAAGGTCGTTTTTATTCGACAGGTTTTTCAAGAAACGGGGACGCCCAAACGACCCTCATAATCGGCCGGAATATCCTCCAACCGGCCCATCACAACCAACATGCATCCACATGCCCCGCAGCGCATCCGGTCAACTCCGGGATGCTTCGTTTGCCGAACTTACTGATCGGATGGAACCCGTATCCGTCGGCCACGCGAAGAATGGATTTGCGTTTTATTGTCTGCATGATTTACAGTTTCGTTACCATGAACATCCCGTTTGTCCTGCTGTACATTTTCCTCGGCGGCGTGCTCCTGTTCTCCGCCTATTCGCTCTGGGAGAAAGACAAAAACAATCGGAGGTAATGCAGAATGGACAGCAAGGCACTTCTTTCCTTGAACCATTTAAGCGTCTGGTACACCGCAGATCACCCCTTACTTTCTGATTTGCACTGGATCTAGGGGCAGCGGAAGATCAGTCATTTCAGTATTTCACATTCCGGGAATATCTAACGTATGTGGCGGCGTCCTATGGTGTCCCGCTGCCAGATGTGTCTGACCTCATAAGGGGATTTCACTTTGAGGACTATGCCAATGTTCTTCTATCGGTCGCGGATCTTCTTCCACTGCCTGCCATAGCGCTTGCCCGCGGAGTAGCCGCGCGTGAAATGCTTGTACTGCCGCTCCGCTTCCTTGCGATGCTTCTCACAGTATTGCTCGCCGTCCTCGCAAAGGTTCGGGCAGCCGGGGTGGCGGCAGGGGCGTCTTGGTTTTCTCGGCATGCGTGCCGCCTCCTTTCGGACAATAGAAAGCCCCGAAAGGATTGCTCCTTTAGAGGCTTGAAATAGGTCGTCCGGACCGCGTTCTCCTTCTTTCGGCTTGTTATCTACGATGGGCGCCATGGGTGCTTATAGAGAGTGGTTCGCGGTAACGCTACGCTTGCAAGACGGTTGAAACCTGAGTATTTATTTAATCCAGTTAGGCGTAGTGCTTTGTGATGCACATTGGCAATAAAAATCTTGAAAGACGATAAGCGGCTATGCGGGAATTACTACATGAGGATGATTTCCTACGATATACCCTGCAGAGCAAAGGCAAGGTATATTTGTGGGAAACGAGTAATCAATATGCATGAACGGCGCATGTCACCAAGGAGATGGTTTCGACATGGACAAGGATTTCCTTGCGATTTTTTAATGCCATAAAGGCTGATGGGGCGAATGCAGACTACACCAAGCGCGGCATCGATCCGCTCTACTCCGTCGGGGCTGGCGCTCGCATCGTGGTCATCGGGCAGGCACCAGGCGCGGTGGCGGAAGAGACGCGCATCCCCTGGAACGACAAGTCAGGAGAGCGTCTGCGCGATTGGCTGGGTGTTTCTCGCGAGACGTTTTATGATCCTGAGCGGGTGGCGCTTCTCCCCATGGACTTTTATTTTCCGGGACATGGGAGGTCGGGCGATCTACCGCCGCGCAAGGGATTCGCCGAGCAGTGGCATCCTGCACTCTTGGCGCTCATGCCCAATGTTCGGCTCACTGTGCTTGTGGGCGCATATGCCGTCCGCAGGTACCTGCATCTCAAGAATTCGGACAGCCTTACAACCGTGGTGCGCGATTATGATGCCTATATCGGCCGGGGATTCTTCCCTTTGGTGCATCCGTCGCCGCGCAACCAGCTATGGATGAGCAGGAATCCTTGGTTCGAGGCCGAGACCTTGCCTGCACTCAAGGCACAGGTCAACGCGGCGCTTGAACAGAGGTAAGTGGTTACGAAATCATCTGTGACGATAACTTCCAGCCATACAAGGAGGTTCATTCATGCAGAGAAGGACGTGGGGGACTCGTGAGGCGCTGAGAGTCCTCGAAGATGCCGCGACGCCAAGGTGGCGAGAGCGTTCGCGAGTGACTATGGTTATGACCTCGTCAGTCTTCTGCTGCCCGGTGATGAATGCTCGTATGTGATGGGCAACCCGCCGTTCATCGGCCATCAGCAGCACACGCAGCAGATCAAGGATGATATGGAACTGGTGTGCGGCAAGGCCGGAGGCTCGCTGGATTATGTGGCTGGATGGTATTTTAAAGCTATTGATTTCCTTGACGGGAATCCCTCCGCGCAATTCGCGTTCGTATCCACGAATAGCATCACACAAGGCCAGCACAAGTCGCCCCGCTATTCAAGCATGTGGTCGAACGAGGGTGGCGTATCCGGTTCGCTCACCGTACGTTCTGCTGGGACGCTCAGACTACGGACAATGCGAACGTGCATGTCGTCATTGTCGGATTCGACAGAGGCACAAACGCTCCTGCGTTGTATGAATACGACGACATTAACGGTGAACCTGTGGAAGCACGTCCGGCTCATATCAACGGTTATTTATTGGATGCGTCTGATGTGTTCGTGGAGGCGAGGAGTCAGAAGACCGGTCCGTAAGGTCTTTGCCGTCCCGGATGGAAGAAATTCTGTAGGAATAAGGAGAGCCTCCCCAATTTGGAGAGGCTCTCCTTATAACCAATCTGGCTACCTTCTGATTACCCTTGGAGTCCAAAACAGCTTGATTTCAAGGGAAACTGGGTATAGGCCTCAGATGTGGAAGTACAGCTCGTACTCCAGCGGGGTCGGAGCCAGGCGGGCCTGGTCGATTTCGCCACGCTTGATGCCGATCCAGGTTTCGATCAGGTCGTCGGTGAAGACGTCGCCTGCGGTGAGGAAGTCATGATCTTCCTCAAGGGCATCCATGGCCTCTGCCAGGGAGCTCGGAACCTGCTTGATGCCTGCGTGCTCTTCCGGCGGCAACTCGTACAGATCCTTGTCGACCGGCTCCGGAGGCTCGATGTGGTTCAGGATGCCGTCCAGACCTGCCATCAGCTGTGCGGAGAAGGCGAGGAACGGGGTTGCAGGACGGATCCGGAGCACGGAACTCGATGCGCTTTGCAGCCGGGGGAGGTGCCGGCCAGCGGGATACGGATGGCGGCGGAGCGGTTGCGTGCGGAGTACACCAAGTTGACCGGAGCTTCGAAGCCCGGGACCAGACGGTGGTAGGAGTTCAGGGACGGGTTGGTGAAGGCCAGCACGGAGGAGGAGTGCTTGATCAGGCCGCCGATGTACCAGCGGGCAAGGTCGGACAGACCACCGTAGTTCTTCTCATCGTAGAACAGCGGCTTGCCGTCCTTCCACAGGGACTGGTGGCAATGCATGCCGGTGCCGTTGTCGCCTGCGATCGGCTTCGGCATGAAGGTTGCGGCCTTGCCTGCCAGAGCGGCGGTCTCGTGAACGACGTACTTGTACTTCATCAGGTCATCGCCTGCGTGCTGCAGAGAGTTGAAGCGGTAGTTGATCTCCTGCTGGCCAGCGCCGGCGACCTCGTGATGGGAACGCTCGAGGATCAGACCGACCTTCTGCAGGTTGGCGACCATGTCGTCACGCAGATCCTGGGTGTGGTCGATCGGCGGAACCGGGAAGTAGCCGCGCTTGACGCGGTTCTTGAATGCGATGTTCGGGGTGCCGTCGTCTTCGGTGTCGACGCCGGAGTTCCACGGAGCTTCGATGGAGTCGACCTCGTAGAAGGAGCGCTGCATGCTGTTCTCGAAGCGCACCTTGTCGAAGATGAAGAACTCGGCTTCCGGAGCGAAGGAAGCGGTGTCGGCGATGCCGGTGGACTTCAGGTAGGCCTCGGCCTTGCCTGCAACCTGACGCGGATCGCGGGAGTACGGCTCGTCGGTCAGCGGGTCACGATGGAGAAGGCCACGTCAAGGGTCTTGTGCTTGCGGAACGGATCGATGAATGCGGTGGAAACGTCCGGCACCAGCTTCATATCGGATTCATTGATGGCCTGGAAGCCTTCCACGGAGGAGCCATCGAACGGCATGCGTCGGTGAAGGCGTCCTTCAGGAATTCGCTTGCCGGCACGGTGAAGTGCTGCTGAACACCGATCAGATCGGTGAAGCGAACGGAGACATACT